>Ga0315314_1000430_pt1 | contig 46840 bp, 47 predicted proteins | sample TDP9_MG_FD_203631 | JGI IMG/M metagenome (GOLD analysis project Ga0315314, IMG submission 203631) | Freshwater sediment microbial communities from Lake Towuti, South Sulawesi, Indonesia - TDP9 | ecosystem: Environmental > Aquatic > Freshwater > Lake > Sediment | place: Indonesia: South Sulawesi... | reverse complement strand
GAGGAAGAGCCTAGCGAGTTCCTCCTTGCCCAGCCTTCGGATCTTCTCCTCGAGGAGGAAGGGATCGGTGTAAAGGGAGGTGGACCGATGCTTCACCCAGTCGCTTTGGAGCTTAATGACGGAGGCGAGGCGATGGATGGCTTCAGCGTCTAAGCAGAACTCCTCCGGCAACTCCCACTCCGGAAAATACTCTCGAACAACGGCTATGATATCGTCGACATCCACGATGAAGGGGTCGAGGCCCCTCTCCTCTACAGACTTGCACAAGTCTATGACGCGTTGAAGACGCTCCCCACCAAGCTTCTTCCTCTGCCTCTTCGAGGACAATCAGACTACCTCTTTAACCATCGATGTTCCTTCAACGTTCTGGACCGTGATGATGTGGACATCCTTTCCCATGAAGGTTACCTGACTTGGTGTGATCGCTAGGTACTGGGCATCCAGCCCTCTAACCGACGAAATCAATAGATTGGCGATGATCTCCCTGTTCTTGGGATCCATATGGATATCGTATTCGTCGATGGCCCGGAAGGGGGATCGAACGTGTTGCTGCAACGCGAGGAGAAAGGACATGGTTGCGGTGCTTCGCTCCCCACCGCTCTGCGTATAGGCGTCGAGGGTAACCGGCGTCGCTCCCCTAAACCCCACGACGATCTCGAGGCCGGCTGCTTCAACGTCGTGCTCATTGATTAATTGAACTTTCCCAATCGCTTGAGCCTCTGAGAGAACTGCGTCATATCGGAGGTTCACGTGGTTTAGGAGATTCTGAAGGACGGTTCTCCAAGCCACCATTCTCGTTTTTACTTCCTCCAAGGCTTTCTCGCGATTTTCCGCAACCACACGAGCCTTTTCCTTCAGTTCCAGGTAAAGCTTAGAGTAGGAATCATACATGCGTTCAATATCTTCAGAAACATCAGCGAGGGCGGCTAGGTGTCCATCTGTAACCCGAATTTCATCCAAAATCTCGTCGACGGCTTTCATGGTTACGATTTGTGGACCCACCTCCTCAGCCCTATCTCTGGCCTTTTTAAGATCTGTAAGAGCGAATCGAAGTTCTTCGTTCAGTTTTTCCAAAACTTTTAAGAGACTTTCCTTTCGATACTGCAACAAGGCTAAGTTAATCTTAAAATCCAAAAGGCTACTATAGACACCTTCCACCTCGAAATTTAAGTGATCTACCTTCGCTTGAACATCCGAAATATTGGCGTCCAACTTCTCAAGTTGCTTGCTAGAATTTTCAATCAAATCTTTTAGGGACTCACTTTTGAGGCTGAATTGTTGAACCCATGTGCTCTCGAGATGCTCACAGGTCTTTTTAATCTCTAATAATTGAGTTCTGAAGTTGGTAGGGTTCAATTCTTCGTGAAAGTTTGTCTCTAAGTGCTCTATCTGCTTTAGGCACTCCTGTATTTCTTTCTGATATGCATCCGCCCATGATTGGGTCTCTTTCAAGGCTTGATTGGCCAGCGAAACGCTTGATTCGTGCCTCGCCCTTTCACGCTCGAGCATTATTCGTTCTTGAAGAAGTCTTCGCTCCTCAGCCTTTAGCTGTTCTAGCCTCTTCTGAAGCTCGGTCAATTGGTTGTTAACGATTTTGGTTTCGTTTTCAATGCTCGAAATTTCATTTTTTTCCTTTTGAATCTGCTCTTTTAGCTCAGAGGCTGTTTTCTCCCTTTTCGAAACCTCAGCCCAGGCCAGTTCTCGTTCAAGGAATCGCCTCTTCATCATCAACTGCTTTTTCTGTTGATAGCGGTCGTACTGCTCCCTCCAATAGGTGAGGGTTTGTTCGGCGGATTCTAGGAGTTTGCCCACTGACTCCTCTTGGCTTAAGATGCGGCTGAGCTTTCGCTGAGCCTCGAGAACGTTTTGGCGGTAAGATTCAAAGCCCACCGCGGCCTCAACCATCCTCAGCTTCTCTGGAGCCGAAAGAACCGTGAATTGCTCCACCATGTTTTGGTGCATGATAACCAGCATGTTGTCTGGGTCAACGCCCAACTTGGAGAGAAGCCTGGCAACGTCACTTTTGGTTGCAGCCATGTTCTCAAGTTCGAACCAGTATTTTCCATCCCGCCTCAAGACCCTCGTTAAGAAAATGTGATCCTTGTTAATTTTTGGAATGGGTCGACGACCGTTTTTGCGGGAGTTGTCTAGAATTAGGGTTACGCGAGCTAGGTCCTTACCCCAGCGGATAAGGTCGCTCAATTTCTTGGATCGTTCTGTGTATGACTGACCTAGCGCAACTGAGATTCCGAGCAGCATAGAAGACTTGCCGGAACCGTTAGGCCCACAAACAACGTTGACGCCTGATTTAAGGGGTATCCTAGCATACTCGTAGCTCATGAAGTTTTCTAGGATCATCTCCCGTATCAACATTGGCGGCTGGGCCTCTCAGCAAGAGTAAATAGAGGTTGTTTCCCCCTTATTAAAGGTGATTTCATGATCCTTGCCACGACAAGATGAGCGTAGGGCAAGAAATTTTAGCTAAACCTCTATAAGATAATTTAAATAACACAAGATGAGGTGATGGTGCATGGTTATGGCTGGGAAGGTTTTCAGGCTTGTGGAGCCTATGGCGCTGTCTGATCTCGCGTCGAAGCTTGAGGGTTATAGGAGGCAGGAAGCCTACGAGGAGGGAGACTACAAGTTCACCTTGGTCACGGAGATCGTTCATCTCACCCCCCACGAGAACGCCTTCACCGGCGTGTACTCCCACGACTACATAACCCACGCCTTTCACCGGGGGAAGACGGTTCCTCTACCACGAACCGTTGAAGCCCTGTTTAGCTTTGCGGAACACGAAAATCGAGTATTCTTGACGGTTGTTGAAAAGAAGAGGTTGGCCAACTTTATCGCCAACAAGCTAAGTGAAATCATTTATGAAAGGTTCGGACGCATCTTGGTAGCGCGAATACCTCCAGAAACTCTTCGAGACTTTCACCTGAAAAACCCTGAGGATACGAAGGTCACGTTTTTTGACAACGTGGACATCCCTAACGTGGAGAAGCTTTCCTTGTATGGGCCAGACCTCGTGGGCACAGCCCTTTTCGAGGAGTACGGCAAGCACGGAGACCTCTGGTACATCGTGGCGAGGTCTAGGGAATACGGATACGTGGTTGGGTTGACGAGAGACGCCTCAGTCACCATCTTCAACATCACGGACAAAAACAAGTATCTAGAGTACGTAACGAAAGAAATCTATCCCCTAATTTCGTAATCCAAACACCAATTTGGCAGCTACTTCAACTTCCAATAATGTCCATGCTGACTTTCGTAGCCATTCTTCTAGGGTTATTTGTAGGTTGCACCTCATCGGTCCACACAGAATATTTCCTTGAGACCTTTGTGGTCAAAGTTGATTTTTATATCAGCATCAAATAATCATATAGAGGGTATAATTGAAACAATCAAAACTCTTAATTTGCGGAATATTGGTGTTAGCAGTTGTTGGAATAATTCTAATTGGTGGTTATGTTTTACGACGAGAGAGTCTAATTAATGCTAATTTGGATACTTCCTTTCAACTCAAAATCAATCAGACAGCATTCATAGAATCTGAGAGCCTTAAAATAAGATTTTGGAATGTGACTGAAGATTCTAGATGCCCTTCTGACGTTGTTTGTGCATGGGCGGGACAAGCAACTGTTGTGGTTAATGTTTTGAAAAATGAACAAAATCTTGGAGATTTCAGTTTAACAAGCAGAGCGGGAAACGAAGATTTGGCAATTAAAAAATTCGACGGATATTCCATAAAATTGGTAAAAGTTGATCCTTACCCAAAAAGTACCTCAAAAATAAAACTTTCAGATTACATTATTACCCTCCTTGTTTCTAAAACATAATTTCGACTGCCCTTAGAACTCTGGGTTCCCTCCGGAAACTTGCTGGTCATCATGCGATCCCAACGATTCATCCCTTTCAAGAGAGCCTCGGGGCCTATTCTGCACGCTAAGAGCATGCTTTCAGGGTCCTTAAAACCCCCACCAAGATGAAGACTCTCACCGCTTCCATGTGCGTGTTCATGGTGTTCTCGCTGACCCCACAGGTCTCCTCCGATATATTGTGGTGCAAAAGCTGTCAAGAGTACTGCCCAGGTTAAAGGTCCTAGCTGAGGGAAAGGGAATGAAAAGTGAGCCAGAGTTGAACTCGGTTCCGCAAACTTTATTACTGGGTGCGGTGAGTTAGTGGGAATCTTAAGGAGGCGAATAGATGAGTAAGAGAGCCGTTATCGTGATTTCTCTCGTCGATGAAAGCGTGGAAAAATCGAACAAAGAAATTGAAAATGAGATATTTGACGAGCTTTCAAATAGTCCACCTCAAATCCCCTGGTTCAAAAACGTAGAAGAAGTTAAGGTGACGGAAACTTAGAAAGTAACCCGTTTTCTCAATGGTTTTTATAGAAAGTATAAGGGTTTAGTGATGATTATGTATTTTTTCAATTTTAACGTCTAATTTTTGTATACACTTCAAAACATATTCCAAAAACAACTCAGTTAAACGAAGAATCATTAAACTCATATCTAGTATGACTTCTAAAACAGGATTCGTTCTATTCCCCAGTTCAGCCTCTTCTTTAGAACATTGCTTTTTTTGGGATATGACGGATTTCACAAACTTCCACAACAGTGTACGCTATATAGTATTTCTTAATATATCGTTTATTTCAAAATCGGAGTATGTCGATAATTGATACGTTCAGCAGATAAAAGTCAGAATCAGCAAGGAAGATCTTCACTGAACAGAACACTTCGCTGAGTGTTTGCATTAAAACTCGGAACTTTAATGTTATAAAAAATTAGTATTCGATCCCCTTTCTAGGCGAAATGCCTCGAGCGTAGGGATGCTTGACCTCTCTCATTTCCGTGACTAGATCAGCAACTTCGATCACTTCTGGAGGGGCGTAGCGACCGGTGAGAATCAACTCCACGTGCTTCGGCTTGTTCTTAATCAACTGAACTACCTCATCCACCCCGATAAGCCTCAAGTTTAGGGCCACGTTGACTTCATCCAAGATAACGATGTCGTATTCACCGCCGCTAACTACCTCTTGAGCCAAAGCGAGGGCTTCCCTCGCCAATTTCACGTCCTGTTCAGTGGGGGGCATCTCCGTGATGAATTTGCCTCGACCAAAGGCTACCATCTTAAAGTTTGGTAACTGCTTCACAACGTATAGCTCACCATAGTCGAAGCCCCCCTTAATAAACTGGACCACGTAAACCTTGAGACCTCGTCCAATGGCTCGCAAAGCTAGTCCAAAGGCTGCAGAAGTCTTGCCCTTGCCGTTCCCGGTATAGACCTGGGTTAGTCCCTTTTCCAGTCGTTTCGCCGTTGTCAAATCCCTCCCTCAAGCATTGCCAGATATTTAGATTTTTTCGACTTTTTTTAGCCCGAAGGGCCACGCCAACACCATATCCGCTGCCGAATAGGGGTCCATCTCCCTCGCTAGAATCTTTTGGATCAGCTCGTCAAACTTTCCCCTCTCTTTTAGGTCACGCAGGACGGATTCGGTCACCCTCTGTTTGATCGCCTCGACGAGTTCTGCTTCAACCCTTTGTTTACGCTTTAGGTCGAGAACGCCAGCCGCAAGGTATTCTCTATGTTCGTCTATTTTGTTAAGAAGCTCGGTTATTCCCTCGCCCGTGATGGCTATGGTTTTGATGACGGGCGGTCTCCATTCATCTTTTTGGGGGGTCATGTCTAGCATGGACTCGATGTCGGTTACGGTTTTGTCTGCGTTTTCACGATCGGCCTTGTTGGCTACAAAGATGTCACCTATTTCCATGATGCCTGCCTTAATGGCTTGTATCTCGTCGCCCAGTCCGGGTGGCAATACAACCAGTATGGTGTGAGCAACTTTTATGATGTCAACCTCAGATTGTCCGGCGCCTACCGCTTCAACTATGACTACGTCCTTTCCCGACGCATCCAAGATTCTCACCGCATCTTTGGTGGCCCTAGCTAATCCGCCGGGGTTGCCCCTCGTTGCCATGCTTCGGATAAAAACTCCCTCATCAACGCTAAGCTCCTGCATGCGGACACGATCTCCCAAAAACGCGCCACCTGTGAAGGGACTGGTTGGGTCCACGCAAACTATGCCCACGGTTTTCCCCTTTCTCCTCAATTCTTTAGCCAACTTTTCTATGAGCGTGCTTTTCCCCGATCCAGTAGGCCCGGTTACGCCTATTATGTAGGTCTTGCCCGTGTGCTGGTAGAGGGAGGATATGACCCCCTGCGCTTCCGGTGAGTTGTTTTCCACGAGGGTTATGGCTCTTGCTATGGATCGCCGGTCGCCCTTCAACACCTCATTAACAAGTTGCTCGGTCCTTGATGAATTCCGCAAGGCTACTCTCTCTTTCGCACGTTCTCTTTCACAAATTCGACAAGGGTATCCGTGGGTGTGCCTGGCCCAAAGACTTCTGCTATGCCGATCTTCTTTAAGGCTGGAACATCTTCGGTAGGTATGATTCCTCCTGCGAACACTAGGACATCAGCTAATCCTTTATGCTTTAACAATTCCATTATCCTTGGGAACAGGGTCATGTGGGCACCGGACAGGATGCTTAGGGCTATGACGTCGACGTCCTCCTGCAGCGCTGTTTCCACGATTTGCTCAGGGGTTTGTCGCAGTCCTGTGTAAATCACTTCCATGCCAGCGTCTCTTAAGGCTCGAGCAACGATTTTAGCTCCCCTATCATGGCTGTTCAGTCCCGGCTTAGCAACCGCAACCCTAATTTTTCTTTCCGAGCTCATTTCACTTTTCTCCATTCAGCTTCTAAATTACTATTAACTCTCGGTATTCTCCAAAGACGCCACGAAGTACGTCGCAGATTTCGCCTAGCGTGGCGTACGCTTTCACGGCTTCGATTATGGTGGGCATGAGGTTTTCATCTCGCTCGGCTGCATCATGCAACTCGTCGAGCACCTTCCTCACCCTTCCGATGCTTCGCTCCCTCTTCACCCGTTGCAGTCTCGCCAGCTGCTCCTCCTCCACTTTGGGGTGAACTCGCAGAAGCTCTACGGGAACCCAGTCCTCCTCAACCGTATACTCATTTACCCCCACTAAAACTCTTTCTTTCTGGTCTATCTCCCTTTGATACTTGTAGGCGCTGTCCGCGATTTCCCTCTGGAAAAATCCCTTTTCAATGGCGGGGATCACGCCGCCCATAGCGTCGATCTTGTCGATGTACCCCATAACGCGCTCTTCCATCTCGTTGGTCAAAGCCTCCACGTAGTAGGACCCTGCCAGCGGATCCACTGTGTCCACTACTCCGCTCTCGTGGGCGATGATCTGCTGGGTTCTGAGAGCGACCCTAACCGCCTCCTCAGAGGGCAGGGCAAGAGCCTCGTCGAAGGAGTTGGTGTGCAGGGATTGCGTGCCCCCCAACACGGCTGCTAAGGATTGTAGGGCAATCCGTATGATGTTGTTAACGGGTTGCTGTGCTGTTAGGGTGCACCCCGACGTTTGAACGTGCATCCTCATCCACAGTGACCTGAGGCTCTTAGCCTTGAACCGCTCCTTCATGATCTTGGCCCATAGTCTCCGAGCGGCTCTAAACTTGGCAACCTCCTCAAAAAAGTTGTTGTGGGAGGCAAAGAAGAAGGAGAGGCGAGGAGCAAAATCGTCCACCTTCAGCCCCCGTTCCAAAGCGGATTCTACGTAGGCGATTCCGTCCGCTAGCGTAAAGGCAAGCTCCTGCACGGCGTTTGAGCCAGCCTCACGAATGTGGTACCCGCTGATGCTGATGGGATTCCACTTGGGCAGATGCCTCGCGCAGTATTCGATGATGTCCGTAACCAGTTTCAGCGAGGGCTTGGGCGGGAAGATGCACAGCTTCTGGGCGAAGAACTCCTTAAGCATGTCGTTCTGGGTCGTGCCGCCTAACCTTTCACGAGGCACCCTCTGCTTGTCTCCTATGGCGACGTACATCGCTAACAACATGGCTGCCGGACCGTTAATGGTCATTGAGGTGGTCACCCTGTCCAGAGGTATTCCATCAAACAGGATCTCCATGTCCCGAAGGGATGAAACCGCCACACCGCACTGACCCACCTCACCCTTAGCCATTGGATGGTCTGAGTCGCAGCCCATTATAGTTGGGTAGTCAAAGGCGATGCTCAGCCCGGTTTCGCCCTCCTTAAGCAGGTACTTAAACCGCGCGTTGGTTTGCTCCGCGGTGCCAAAACCCGCAAACTGTCGCATGGTCCAGAGGCGTCCCCGGTACATGGTGGCGTGCAAACCTCGAGTGAAGGGAAATTTTCCTGGAAAGCCGAGGTCCCTCAAATAATCAAGGTCCTTGACATCCTCCGGTGTATACAGCCTTTCAATGAGCCTGCCAGATGAAGTAGAAAACTCACCCTTCCTTTCAGGGTGTCTGCGAACCCACCTTGGAACAGTTGTTTTCTCCCACCTCTTCCTTTCCTTTACGATTTCATTAAGCCTTCCTTCATCAAACAACCGAATGTCGCCCCCAACGATTTCACTAACGTTATCCTCAAAGATATAAAAGGTTATAAGGGCTTTGGGTGGAATAAACGTTTTTTCTCGGTTGTTTACGTAATATACCCTTCTAATAACCGTTTCGGGTTTTGTCGATGGGGTTTAAACCGTTTGTTTTTGGTTTATAATGTTGTACTAAACTTTATATACCCCTACGTACATAGTAATAACCGTAGTTTGGGCTTAGATTTTGAAATAGAGCCCGAAATAAGCGTTTTTGGAAGGTGATGGGTAAAATGGTTAGCGTGAGCCAGCATGAATATGGTGACTATATGGAACGTGTGCGTGAACTGTTCGCAGACGGTAAGCCGCACTTGCCGAAAGAGGCAAATGAGGTGAGTGAGTATGGTTACGTCCAAATAAAGAGGTTGTTTTATCAAGGGTTTTTGTTGAGGACGAGGGACCCGTTAAACTATAGTTACGTTGAAACGCATGGTAAGAAGGCTAAGTGGCGCAGGATTAGAGGATATATGTACATACGTGCCGACAGTCCATTGCTGGACGAGAATAATACGCTGGAGTGGGAGTTTAAGAGGACTGAAAGATGGACTTGGGTGACAACGAGTGAGAAGAGGTTACTACACTTCATAAACTATGAGCAAAGTGAAGAATTGCAGAAGGACCACTATAAAAGGCTGTTGTCCAAGAAGCGTGTAATCAACTATTTTAAGGATCGTGGCATGGGCGCTACGACGGGGGTGATTGCAAAGGATTTGGGTGTGGACACGGTGAGGATGAGCGGTTTTTTGCGTGTAATGGTTGCACAGGGGGAGGTTGTTAAGAAGGGGAAGTGGAACCCGATGCTAGGACGGGAAACCATGTTTCGCGGTCACTTGCACGGCTACGTCTACGGTCTTACACCTGAGCAATGTGAATCGTTTATCAAATCTGGCAAAACCTTAACCGCAGAAGCAAACGCCATTTTGAAGGAAACGATTAAGAACAGCAACGACAAGCGACTAACGCCGCTTCACATATTCGTAAACTCGCCGTACGATTATGACCCGGCAACCGTGACTTACAGCGTCAACAACCTCGTCAACCTCTTTAAGAACATTGAAAAAACTGAGTCGGCGGGGCTGGTTTTCTTATACGACAAGACTAAGCTAACAGAAGAGGATGTTAAACGAGGTGTTGAGTATTGGGACCGAAAGTTAAGTCTAAAGAGGTCATTTGGCTGGACGATTGGTTCTATGCATGAAAAATTTGCTCAGATTTGCCTGGATAAAATGAGTAAGGATTTGAAATTTGATTGGAACTTCCAGCGAGTAACAAGGGGCGGTCAAGAAAGTTTTAGAATCAGGACAAGTCAAGGCAACGAGTTAGACCGTGTCCTTATGGTTAGCGTGGGTCCACTAGGCATTGAACACTATTACCCAATTGAGGCTAAATACAAAAGGCAGGGCATGATGCTACCGGATGTCCAAAAGCTGTACGATGTTTTGCGAAATAGCAATGAGTTTGGCTGTTCAATCGAGTTTGAAGGCAAGCAGGTGCGGGTTCTGAAGGCAAACGTGACGCCGGTCCTAGTTGCGCCTTACTTCACGAGGGAAGCACAGCGTTGGGCTCTGAGGCATGGAATGATTACGTTACCGACATGGAAATTAACGCAGTACTATGCGGAAAAGAAGGGAATAAAAATAAACTTGAAGAAACTGAGCAAGCAGTACCTTGAAAGGACGAACAAGGCACAGACCATTGACGAGTTTTTGAAGGTCAAGCTAAGTGGAAAAGTTTAGTTTACTAAACACGGTTGATGAACAATGAAGGTTGTCGTGACTAAGGTTCGCAACTCACGTGAGCTGGTCGGTTTACTACCATTAGTTCCGAAGGAAAGCATTGTCCTAGCACCAGAAAACGTATTTGCCAAGGAACCGACTAAGAAGGCTATCGACTTAACTAGAAGGTACAACTGCATCTTATTTGCTGGCGGTACTCTAGTCACCTCACCTAAACCCTATAACGTGATCTGGCGAGTGGATAAAGGGGAAATTGTCACCGCCATGCGGAAGTGTACGTTGTGGAAAAGCGAGAAAAGACGTTACGCTAAGGCACCAGAATGGGAAGGGCTACAAACTGTGAATAGCATGAGGGTGTGCGTGCTGAACTGCCATGAGCTAACGACGGCGCTAAGCGTACCAAAGAGGGAAGTTAAACCACTAGGCGAGCAGATCATTGCTGAAAAACCAGACGTGTTGTTTTGTGCAGCGGACTGGGAGGAAAACGTGTGGTACTTAGAGGCAGGAGCCCACATGCTCGGTGCTAAGGCGAGGTGTAAAGTGGCGGGGATATCCAATAAGTCGGGATCGGCATGGGTCTACGTATTTAGAAGAGGCAAGGTCATAAAGGAAAGATGTGCTCAATATGGATTCATCGCTATTGAACCAAGTACACTTGACATTAAGAAAGTCATAGGAATAAGCGGGCGTACAGCTGTACAGAAGAAACTGGTGAGTTGATGAAGGGCCGTAGAATTACTAGAGTGACTATGAATGATGTACCTTCTTTGACAAACATTCATCGTGAAGCCTTTAGAGAACGGTTATCAGAAGAAGATCTTAGGTGGTACGTAAGGCATTGCTTGACGTATTGGATCCAAGGATGTCGGTTACATCGTGATTTGTCCAGTCGATAGCTATCAACGAATCGAATATCTTGCAGTTAGACCAAAATATCAAAGAGATGGTTACGGGACAAGACTAGTACGACACGTTTTGAAGAAAAACACGTTAAGGACGACAGTCATGTGCACTAGGAGGAAAGTAAAGTTTTTTGAGAAACTTGGGTTTAGGAAGACCAGAGTGTTCAACCACTATTGGGATGGCACAACTGCAATACTAATGATAAGAGAGGCTTAGTTGCGATATTTTCTCACCCCTATTTAAACATGTAAGAATTTGTTTACTCCGCACCAAATTAAAAATTACTCCAAAAGAATTTTTTGTTTAAAAATCGGAGAAAGTTTTGGAGATTTTTATGCCCAAAAGGTTTATTAATATGTTTATATATGTTAAAAACCGTAAAAATTGGGCAAAACGCAAAAAGAAAACCTAAAAACCGTTATTCGACAGATAATTTTTGTACCTTCCCTTGTCAATGACATATTTCTTGGAAAAGCGGGGCCCTTCGAAATGGTGATGACGGAATTTTACAACAGGAAAATTAGAAAGGCGACGTACAAAACGGGTCAGACAGTCTACATTTTGACCTTACCAGTCGAGTATGGTGAATATGTGGTAGGAAAAGGCGTTGAGGATGTACCACTCTTCGTTGGCCGACACGGCACCCTCTTTGTGATACCTTTAGGAATCAAAATTGAAAAATTAAAGAGGGTTAAGGAATTGCTTGCGAAAGTTGACAAAGTTTTGTATCGCTTAAGGGCCTCGAGGGATTAGTATGGGGAAACGTGAATACCCTGAATTACCGTCTTCTGCTGAAAAATTAGAATTTGAATACGTTATCGACAATTTGCGGTTTACTCTTCCATTTATTAGGAAAATGGCAAGGCAGTACCTAGAAGCCGGAAACACCGATCTGCAACCAATTTGGGGGCTCTTCTACAGTTACTTTAGAACCAGAAAGTATTCGGTCAGGATGGCAGATGGAAAAGCAAAAGAGGAAATACGTGGGCTGGTAAAAGCCTTCCAAAAAAGTGAGGAATGGGAATGACGTAAAATGGCGTACAGCTGTACGCCTAGACTGAGTAATGAGCAAAATCAAAAAGAAGTGATGAGAATGGATAGAAGAATATTACACAATGGCGGATTACAGCCGACAGAAAGGAGTATTGACTTTTTCAAGAAACATCGTAAGAAACTTGGCCGGATTATGCAGATCAATATCAATGATGGAATCAAATATCGCGGCATGCTGTTCTATATGAAGATTATAGGCACGAAGGCCATAATGTACTTGAGCGGGTGTACTTCAGGGTATAGAGGTACGGGGCCACATGGAACAGTGGAGTTACTAAAATTAGCTGGCGTTAATTTTAATGAGGATGATATTTTTACGAAGGAGGTAGTTGAAATAAACTGCTGAAACATTTTAGATTGCGGAGAGAGGGAGTACACACAAGTGTATATTTTGAACCTTATCTTACAAGCGGTACTTACAAAACCTAACACGTGCAAAAATCAGGTTTGCTTTTTAACCATAAAAACCACCAAAAGCCTCCGCAGTGGTTGGCGCAAAAAATGGCAAAAACAAAAGAGTGGATACTTGTCCGGATTAGGCGGAATCCAACACATGCACAACTTAAAGAAATGAAGAAGACAATGAGGTTTAGGTTGCTTGATGCGGTGATCCAACTTGTCCTTAAGCACTATGCAGGCGAGTATGAAATAGCGACACGGAAAAGGGTAATGCAAGACACGGTCCCGATCGTATTGACGGGCTTACCACTAGCAGGAAAGACGTATTTTATTAGGCACAGAATTATTCCACGAGTTAAGAGCCCACATTGTTGCTTAGTTGTGGACACAGCAAATGAATATGATGAACTGCCACAAGTGAGATATGACATTGATTTCGACAAGCCACAGAAGGTTCGCTTTGTGCCAAGTGAAACACCGACAGTAAGCACAGGCGAGGTCAAATTTCTATTCGATACCCTGCACATGAATCGTGGGCTGTTAAAGAACTGGGTCATCGTTATTGAGGAAGCACATAGGTATATCGACATTAAGCAGTTGATGGATTTCGTCTACGAAAGCCGGAAGTTTTGCAGAAAAGTCGTCGTTGTCACGCCTAGCGTTAAGGAATTCAGGGGCTTGAAAACTTTGATAGTGCATAGGGGCGATTATTAAAATACAGTTTTATTAAAAACCGAAATATAAGTCTGAGAGCGGAGTAAGCGCAATAGCAGAAAGCTTAGTATACCATAAACGTCTGAGGTACGTAATTAGATTCTCATTTAAATCAAAAAGTTAGCGCAAGAATTCTGATGTTAAGGTTGCTGGCTAAATCAAGTTCACAACTAAACATAGACAAACTATAAATACAAAAAGATAATAGTGGAAAGGGGACTGTTAGCTGAATTGTCAGAATCAATCATGCCTAATGAGAAAATCGGAGTCTATTGGTGTTTAAATTGTAACGTGCCCCTTCTAGATAAGGCATGCGGGAGATGCGGCGCTACCGATGTCAAGTATCTTTCTTCAAGCCTTAAACCCATTTTTCCAAAAGAGAAACAGATCTTTGAGGAAATTCTAGGACTTGACCTCCCAAACGACTTGTTCCGGCGCAATAACCGTGTTATTGCTGATGGGAAAACTCTCTTTAGGTTTAAACTTGACAATGGAGTTTTAAAGCTCTTAGAAACTGTAAAAGAGGTTAAGTCAAGGCTTCATGAACATACTGCAGATAAGGATTACAAAAGGAAGACAGTTGATGCAAATAAGCTATTAATGCAGAGAAAAGAAGATGAAGCAATTGTATTTATCAGAAATGTTACAAAAGAATACGAAGAATGGCCTAAGTTCATTTCTTTCAGTGGTGGTAAAGACAGCATTACAACCGCTATGTTGGTAAAGAAGGCGATTGGAAAAATACCATTATTCTTTGCAGACACGACGCTTGAGTACCCAGAGACCTATGAATTCATAGAAAAATTTGCCAGAGAGTACGATTTTGAGCTTGTCAAAGATCCACGTTCTAACAGGTTCTACAGGTCTGAATGTGAATTCTTTGAACTATGCGAGGAGCTTGGACCGCCTAGTCAGCTCTTTCGTTGGTGTTGTACGGTGTTTAAATCTTATCCTGTCAACAAATTCTATCTGACATTATCAAAAGACATTCTCACGTTTGATGGTATTAGAAGAGGTGAGTCAAAAAACCGAAAAGGATATTCAAAGGTCTCCAGAGTAAAAAAAATACCTCGACAACTTGCCGCGTATCCAATTTTTTATTGGATGGATTTTGACGTATGGCTTTACATTTGGACAAACAACTTTCTCATAAATCCATTATACGAACTCGGACATTCGAGAATCGGATGCTGGATGTGCCCTAACGCAAGTCCGCTTAATTGCTTCTTTCGAAAACATACGCACCTTCGCCTTTGGGCCAAATTTGAAAGGGTTTTATTTGATTACGCGAAGAGGCACGGGAAGGACTCACAATGGGTTATCGGCGACTATTGGAGACTGAGAAGATCGCGAAAAGATAAGTTAGCAGTGGTTAGTTCAAAACATGTTTGTGGAGACCAGGAAACATTTATCTATCATTTTAAAGCCCCTATTAACGCTCATCTGCTTGAATTCCTTAAGCCTTTTGGAAACGTGGATGTCAAGGATGTCAGGGATAGAGCATTTTATAGGGTAAGCGGGAACCCATTGAACATTGCAGGAGTAATCGGAGGATTTGACATAAGGGTGACATTTAGTCCGGGGGAATTTCTGCGTACCAAAAAATTATTTGAAAAACAGATTGCCAAAGCTTTGAATTGCATTGGTTGTGGGGGGTGTATAGGAGTATGCCCAAACGGCGCAATTAACATAGTTTCTCAAAAATTTGCTATCGATCAGTCACGATGCAGCCACTGTCTACTCTGCACGAAAAGTCAGTTCGTCACAAGTGGCTGTGTCGCGATAAGCTACAAACAGAAACGGAAAGTTGTGGACCAAAGGAACTCTAACGAATAGATACTTAACGAATATAAGTCAGATTTTTATTTATTCTAATAGTTAAACGGAAGATAGGGGTTATAAAGGTGAAACTCGGCCAGAAAACAATAACGCCCTGGGTAGTGTTTAAGCTAGATCTAAACTTCGTGCTTTACAGTAAGATTAGTCTCGTCAGCATGATAAGTAAAGGAATAGACACGGCAGACGAAATGAGTACGCAATTAGGGGTATATATAGACAAAGTTAAGAAGAACCTCTACTGGGCAATGCATCTTGGATTAGTAGAAAAAATGGGTCGAATGAAATATAAGTTAACAACTTTTTGTAGGTCGATATTGGAACTTGATAGATTAGAGAAACGACTTGTAGCACTTGAGTTATTATATTATGAGATTTGCAAAAACCATCAAGTTATCTCTTACATCGTAAACAATCTGGGCTATAATCGGAGTTTTAAGCAGGTACCTATGATTACAACCTCTGAAATCATAAGCGCCTTACATAAAATCAGAGACGAACTGAATGCATCAGAAGATGTGATAAATAACCAAGCATTGAAATTTCTCAATAGTTTAGCTGAAATCAAGGGTTTTGGGTCATTAGGTATTTTCAAAAAAGCAGGTATAGGTAAGTATATCGTAGAACCACATATACCTGACTGGAGAGCCGCGGCATATATTTTGTATGATTGGTGGCCTTATGAAGACTCTTCAGGTAGACGAGTATCAAGAGTAAAAATTCACGAGTTATTTTCAAAGAAAAATGCTCTTGGTAGAATTTTCTTTTTGGATTCTGAAAGAATGAACCAACTTCTTGCCATATTGGAACGAAAAAACGCAATTATTTTAGAAACGACCGCTGGTCTCAATCAGATAGCGATAGACTTGTCTCTGACGCCAGGTGAGATTTTGCAGAGGATGATTTCGTATGAGCTCTAACAATGTAGATACGTTCGGCTGGGAACTTACCAATTCTCAAGTCGCCGCGAAAGCACGCTTAAAAGATTTACTAGCGAGTAAGGCTCTCAGAAAAATATTTATTTTGATTGGTAGATTTGGATCCGGAAAGACTTTCCTAGCGAAAAGGTTTCTGCAAAAAAATGATGGTGCATACTGCAATTTAACCGAGACATATCTTCAAGAAATTTTCAATATGCAAAGTTTGAGTAGGATTACCCCGGAGTGGATGATGAGATTCTTGAAGAAATTAGTTGAAAACTATGAACAAGAACTTGTTGTAGTGGACGGTTTAGAATCAATCACCATGATGTTATCAAAGGAATGGTTTTCACGTTTTTTAAAAAACCTTAAAACATTCTACATACCTAACAAAACGGTGGTGCTTATTTTTGGCTTTTCTGCAACGGAGGGCCTCACTTCACTTGAAGATTTTAAGAAGTGTTGGGGGAGCGACAAAATGGTTCTACTTGAATACTCTCAAGACGATGCTATAATCGCTGCACAAAACTGGGGGACGTCACCCAGCGGTAACAGCCTATATGATATCGTAAGTAAAATTTACACAGGGGAAGAGACATGAGCACCTATAAAATAGAGGACGTTGTAAGTGTCAAGCCCTTTAAGGGTGTAATAGACCTAACGGAAGATCTGAAAGACCCAAAGTGGAAGGATATCTTAATACCCTATTATATTGTAACGGAGGATGTAAGGAAAGTATTTGAGGAAATTTTAGAAACAATAACGGGAATAGAGTGCAGTTTCGATAATCAGACAGGGACCGTCAAAAGAAACAATCTTCGACCAACTCGAAGATTCATGCATTTAGTTACCGCTGGGTTTGGCACCGGTAAATCGTATCTTATGTTAGTATTGTCAAAAATGCTAGAATCGGCAGATAAAGATGAGTTTGTGGAGAAGTTCAAAGAGTATACATGTATCCAAGAACAATTGCGATTGTTAGAAAAGAAACGGTACTTCCCAGTTAGAATCAGTGCAGAAGCTAAAGGGGATTGGTCTTTCAAATATTTGATTATCGAACATCTTAAACAACTACTAGAAGAGCAATTCGGCATTGTCCCGAAAATTGTTCAGACAGAGTTTGATAGAGCGGTTTCGCACATTAACAAAATGAAAAGTGATTCAGCACTTCAAGGAACTTATTCTGATTTTGAATCATTTGTTGGCGGGACGGCTGCGGTTGTAGACATGATAAAGGGTCTGAAAAGTCTTGATGAAGAAGTGTTAGAGAAATATTATGAAACATGCGAAAAAGTCTTTCGAAAGGTAGACAGACATGAGGGAACTGATCTAATTGAAATACTTAAGGCGGCTTCAGATTTTCTTAGAACTAAGAGATTCGATGGAATTGTGATTTATATTCAAGAGTTTACGGCCTACCTAAGATCTTCAATGGAACACGATCGTCTCTCCACAGACTTAGGAACGCTTCAAGGGTTATACAGCTTGTGTGGGAAATATCCTTTTAATGTCTTTTTCGTTGCTGAGATGCATGAGAGACTTGACCCTATTATAGCAAAAAAACTTTCTGATGAAGAGTTTAAGAAAGTTAGGGGAAGGTTTGAAGATCATTCTTTAGGAGCGTTTCAATACGGGAAACTCATTGAAGGCATGCTTACCCACAAAGAGGAGACAATCGAGTTAGCAATAAGAAATGTAAAAGACAAATGGGACCAAATTAACAGCCTTTGTTTGAAATACCAAAATAAGGACCTCAAAAGGGGACAAACGCCATACAAATACAACCTTATTAATTTTTATCCATTCCATCCTGCCGTCGTAAGACATATACCATTTGTATCCAGAGGCGTTGCGGAAAGAGAAAGGTCAACTTTTAGATTCATTCAAGAAAAAATGGAAGACAAGAAAAATGAACCTATAATAGGCACAGATGGTAAATTGAATATCGTTACATTGGATGAGGTTTTTGACTGGTTCACGAAGGACATAACAGGAAAGGAGGATCTGTTAAGCGCCTATAATTCAGCGCTAGAAACATGCAGCGAAGATGAACTAGCCAAGAGAGTTCTGAAGACCTTAGTAACACTTTTTATGGCATCGTCAGTGTCAGCACCTGAAATAGATGTAGAAATTGAGTCTAAAGCCAACGAAAATGATCTGGCTCTCTATCTAAATCACGATAACGTAGAGGAAATCAAAGCCAGCATGAAGCGGCTGGAGGGCAGTGATTTCATAGACAAGGATATGGTCTGGGAGCATTACAGAGACATACCCTATTATTATTTCAGGGTTGCGGGGTTACCACAAATCGATGAAAAAGAAATTGAAACTGAAATGAACAAAATAACCCCAAAAGAAGCGTTAGAAGAGCAATTAACGCAAATACCTATGGATTGGGATACCTGTATAGACCAATATGACACATGGAAATTTAAGATCCATAGGCGATTCAATTGCAATTTTTGTTCGATTAGAGAGTTAGCGGAGAAAGTTGAGTTTAGTATAGGTAAAGGTAGAGCTGGCCAAGTAGGCACCATAATCTATATAGTACCTGACTTTGAAGTTACAAAAAACGGAGGCGACATATCATATGACAAAAGTAAAGCATATAGCCTTGCACAAAAACGTGTCAACTCTAACTATGTTGTAGCAGTGCCAAAAAATGTCACCTGGTTGTCAGAAACCGATTTTAGAAGACGTCTAGCGCTGATGCGTTTAAGAAACGATTATGACAGAAATGGAGAAGTTTTAAAAGTAAAAGCTCTTGATAAATTGTTAAAACCTTTAGAAAACAGAATCAAAAACGCAGTGGAAAAATTTGGGGATGCAGGTAATTTCATATTTGTTACTTCTTTTGGTGATTTTCGAGAGAAGCTACCTGAGGAAAGTAACGATGAATATATGCATCATCTTATAGAGTACGTATTTGAGGAGTATTTTCCTGACTTCCCCAAATTTCAGGGAGACAAAATAACAAGTCGAACACCTATCAATACACTGATAAAGACCTTGATTAGTCCAACAGAAGTGGACGAAACACTCAATATCAGCAGAAGAACATGGAAATACATTGAAGACATTATGATACCTCTAGGTCTAGCTCATAGGCTAGTTCACGAAAAAGTGAGTAAAGTCAGACTTATTAGTCCAATGGAAGCTATGGAAACTGATAACATAAAAAAATCCAGAAAGATTTGGAATATAATTGATCAAAAAATCGAACGTTCCGACTCAAATTCGAAGCCAATCACAACAGTCTATAATGAGCTTATGGCGCCTCCTTACGGATTAGACGACTACTTAATAGAACTATATTTAGCAGCATATGTTGGGCTTGGGAATGCTGAAGTTCGAGACCTGTATGGCAAAATAGTTTGTAAAGCAAAAAGATTAGACAAAATGAATATTATAACAGACTCCAAAGACTGGTACTATTTTGTCAAAACACGGGCCTTATTAAAAGAAGAGAGAGAGTATGTTAGGAACATCTGGAGCCTATTCAACGATAAACATTTTGATAAAATACCGTTAGAAGGTGCTGTTGACTTAGAGGATGTTTGGGAGACGCTTAAAAAGGATTTGGCAGAGCTTAGTCAAAGAATAAACGAATCAATTAAAAACATATCCATTTTTCTAGAAGGAGACAAATCTGGAATTAATGATCTTATCGAGTTTAGTGTTTACATTCAGGAAGCCTCCACTATACCTGAACCGATAAAAGGCATTGATAGACTAGAAAATATTCCAAAACTTTTCTTGGAAAACAAGGAGAAAGGACATGCAGATAAATGCTATTTGAAATTCAAATGGTTCTTAGATATTTTCACGAAATTTTCACAGAATTACGAGAAACTCGAGTCTTTAAAGGAAAAAATGATTGAATTGAAGAACGTTGAAGAATATGAAGAAATTAGTTTAAAGAAGGAACTGGCAAAGGCTAAACTATCAAAAAAGGAAGACCTAGTTTTTGATGGAGCTAAACAGGAGGAGTTTTTAAGGCTTTCGGATCAATTTTGGAAAAGTTACGTCGCAAATTACGACAAAGAACACAAAGCAACATCACAGTTAGCAAGAAATTTTGGGAAAAAAGATATTTTAGAATCAGTTGCATTTGTCCTACTTGAAGAATTAAGCAAACTAAAATTTGAAGGTATTGTTCAAGGTTCAACAATTAAAAATGAAATCGAGACCGTACATCTTAGGAAATGCGATTTTGATGCTAGCAAAGAAATGAAAATTCCAGAGAAATTTGAGGGCCTTCAATGTCCAAAATGTGAATACAAACTCGGAAACAAAGAATTTATTGAGAAAGACTTAACAAGAAGAGATATCGAGGTAAAAGCAAGAGTTGCCGGGGCGATTCGCAAGTTCTTCAATAAACTTCTTGAGATAGATGCAGATTTTGCAACGTATCCTGAGAATGATAGAGTTAAAGAATGGAAAAGACTTACTGATATTATTAGAGAAAATGAGGATATAATCAAACTTGAAACTGATGAGCAGGTAACTAAATTATCTGCTGATAGCAAAAAGGTAGTTGAAATAATAGCATTGCTAACAAAACTAACTGACACAATAAATAGATATCTTAGTCGGCCCATTGGCAAAAAACTGCCAGTACAAATAGTAAGCTTGGAAGAATTTACTGAAGGTTTCGTCAGTTATATCAAATCGCAGGGAATGATGAATGTTAGTGTAGAGGACTTCGAAGGATATTTAAGCAAATGGACAACGGAATTCAAGAAGAAATTCGGTAGAAATTGTCAGATCAAAGTAATATAAGTGGGTTAATATGCCCCAGATTAATGCCAATGCCAACTTCAAAAAGATGTTTGTGATCATAAAGGACTTGCATTTCAATTTTTCGGCGGCTCCAGAAAACTATGAGGTATTAGAGATTAAGGGCATAAACGATTATATAAAAGCTAGGCAGAAAATAGAGAAGGTAAAAGAACTTAAAGGCAAACCCCTTGCCATTGTGATAAGATCTAAAGATTTTCTAAACTCCTTTCGAGATATTGAGACCATTGCCAAGGTTCTTGAATACTCATCCAGAAATAGGCTAGAAGACACCCTGAGGCAGGTGATAGGCGATGTTATGATCCCTCTTGATCTTGACAATGAAACAATTTACCAACTGCGTATACTAGAACACAAATCGATCCTCATAAAATTTGCCGAAGTATTATTCAAAAAGAAATATGATGATAAGAGAGAACTAATCAGAGATATCGTTCTCGCAACTGTAATAGGTTCCGACATACTTTGTCTCCCTAGCTTGACTAACGATGATTATGCATTTAAAGAACTTTTCAGATACTTTTCTCATTTCGATTTCACTGAGCTTTATGAAAGGTTAAAAACAGATTTCTTCAGTGGACTGGTGGTCAAGAGACTTGATGAACTAAAGCAACGGGTGAAATCTAGCTCTGCAAAAAGCTTTGTTGCCGAATTTACGAAGGCGTTAAAAGAAGAAAAAGTTGAAAGTTTAATAGAACAGATTATAGTTAGATTCCTGTTAAGAGGGTACCACTCCAACGTAAGAAAAAACATTCTCAATAATTTGATATCCAAGGTTGGCCCAATAGCCGAATTGAAAGAAGACTGGAAATTATTTGACTTATTACACGAGGGGTTGTCAGAACTCTATCAAGAAACAATCATTGATGAGGACGTTAATACTATAATCGCTGACATATTCGATGAGATAGACGAATTAAACGTTTCGGACATCTCTGAATACCTAGAGAATTGTTCTGGATATTTTAAACAAGAACTGGAGCAATTCGTGTCAAGATTTTCGGAATATTTGGTCAATGCATACTTCGCAGAATCATTTGATCGGCAACATGCATTTATAATATTGAATAAATCAAGAGCAAAGTTCGAGGCTTTATTGAAAAAAGAAAGTAGCACAAAGGAAAAAATTAGCGCCATTGTTGACCTAATTGAGTTTATAGATAAGATAAATTTTATCAAAGAACGTGATCCAAGAAAGTTTGATGATATTACTGAGGCGTTCAAGAGATGGTATGATCTTTACGAGCTCTATATTCTTCGTTGCGATGAATTGCAGTTCAAATTGAAGGGTTATTCGAATGTATGGATTAAAGATGACGTACTTGCTAAAATATCAAATGAGTACAAGAGTCTTAACCAAAAAAAGTCTACTGAATATGAGGGATGGTTGTTCAGATCATTTCCAAAGTTTCTACTTATGCCAAGAAATAAAAGACCATTAGTGATGGACGTGGTAGGAACAATAGGGGAACTACTGGGCAATGGGTATAAAGTTATTTTTTTGGTAGTCGATGCATTACGATGGGATACGTGGGAAGTTTTAAAGGAAGTTTTTCAGAACAAGGGATATTTAGTCAAAGAAGAAAAGAAACTATCTATGATTCCTTCTAGTACAAAAATTTCGAGAAGCTCGCTATTCGGTGGTGCGTCATATCTGGATCTTGTAAAAATGAAGCATGATTCAAAAGTCCAACCAGATGACGAGCCACGCACACTCGCACGGGCCTTGAGCTTCGATTTTTACAATTTGAAAGAGGAAGAGGAAGATACCAAAAAGATGGCTTACCTGTCTCACGAGCTTGCATATATTGTGGGCGGCTATTCTGATTTTAACTGGGCACTTAGTAAAGATGCAAAAGTTTATGCTTTGGTATCTTCAGATATGGATGGAATTCTGCATAGTATAAAAGTTAGTGAAGAGACTCTTAGAAGAAGTGTGAGACCGGTTTTTGAAGAATTGGTAAAAAATCTTTTAGACAGCATTAAGAATATTGGGAATGTTAAGATAGTAATTGCTACAGATCATGGGTTCTTAAGTATAGACAAGACTACTGAAAAAATTTTTGACCTTTTACCCAACATGGGTATTGAGATTGACAAGAGAGAGAGGTGGGCAACATTAACCCTATACGATCGCGTGCTTTCACCTCGAAATATAAATTTTGAATTACTCTCGAAGGACTGGCATGTGATACCTAGAAATGACACAAGTGCATACGGATTGCCACGAACATGGAAAACAAAAAGTGCTGACAAAGCAAAATCACAGTATCTACCCATGCTCGCTTTGGTCTTATGCAAAGGTGCCAAGTACTTGCATAAGGGCAAAGGCAATTACGTTCACGGAGGTTTATCATTTTACGAGACAATAATCCCATTTGCGGTTCTAACATCAGCCAAGATCGAAATTAAGAATCCTTCCATTGTGATTGAAGGAAAGTATGAGAAAGACAAAGAATCAACTATGAAAATCATCCTCTCAAATTTAAATGATATAGATCTAAAGAAAGTGAAAGTCACAATTGAAAATCTTGGTATATACGAATGGCCTGTTGAAAGAGTTGCCGCTAAGGATAAATGTATTAGCGAGATCCCATTTACACCTCGAGAATCATGTGATCAATTTCAAGTACTTATCAAAGTAAACTATGAAGCCCAAGGTAAAGACTTCGAGGTTTCCGAGCCCAGAATAATCAAGATTGAGAAAAGTAGGGCAGAAAGGTTGCAGGTACGCAGAGACGCATTTGATGAAATATGAGGGGATCATGATGAGAAAAACAGAATTGGACCTCAAGTTGCAAAAAGTGTACCCCACAGCAGTGGTGGATAAATCACTTTCATTACAACAGGAAGTAAGGAAGCTGCCAAGATTTGTCCAAGAGTGGGTAGTCGCTAAATTTTGCGCAGAAGGCGTCACTGAAGATAACCTTCGCAAGATGGATGAATTCGTAAGGGAGCACTTACCTGACAAAAGACAAAAAGATAGGATTTTAGCAGAATTAATGCAAATTGGAAAGTACCGTTTAATTGATGAATACAAAGTTAGGGTCGACATCGCAAAAGCGGAATACAAATTGGCCATACCATCGTTAGACCAAGAAAACGCTAGGATACTCAGTCACATAATCTATGATCACGAGAGGCTGTTAATAGATGGTGTATGGGGTATTGGTGTATTAGAGTACGACAGAGACAGTAAACAGATCACAATGGTTGATTTCAAACCACTGCAGCTTTCCAATCTAGACTTTGAAGCTTTTGCTGAAGGTAGGTCAGAATTTGCCACAGAAGAATGGATAGATATTCTAGTGAGTACCATTGGTCTTAACCCAGATGTTTACAATCTTCGAGCGAAACTAGTGCTTCTATCCAGAATCATACCGCTTGTTGAACCTAATGTCAACATGATTGAGTTAGGACCAAAACAGACGGGAAAGACCTACCTTTTCAGAAACGTATCATACTACTCTCGGATTATATCTGGAGGTCAAGTGTCTCCAGCAGTGTTGTTTTACCATCTGGTTACTAAAACTGCCGGGTTGTTAGCCACTTATGATTGTGTGGTATTTGACGAGATCAGCGCCATCAAGTTGCGGTATCCGGAGGAAGTTCTCGGAAAGTTGAAAGACTATATGGAGAGTGGCCACTATGACAGAGGCCCCAAAAAAATGGCGAGCGAAACCTCAATTATGCTAGTTGGCAATTTACCTATAAAAGACAGTAGACCGGACAGAATGTTTTACTTCGAAGTCATTCCATCAATCATGCGGGACACATCTTTCCTGGATAGACTTAATGGATTTATTCCGGGATGGGAACTAGGTAAGATCCAGCAAAGCGATTTGCACCTCACTAAACGTTTAGGGTTTGCCGCTGATTACTTCTGTGAGATTCTTCACATGTTAAGAGGAATGAATTTCCAAAAGTTTATTGATAAAAATGTTCATTTTAACGGCATACACATTAGAGATGAGAAAAGCATAAAGAAAATGGCAAGTGGCATGCTTAAAATTTTATTTCCTGATGGAAACTTCACACGAAACGAGCTTAAGATATGCATGGACCTCGCAGCTGAGTACAGGCAACGAGTGATTGATCAGTTACACTTGATAGCACCTGGAGAGTTCAAGAAGAAAGAATTGAAGTTTGATATTGTATGACTATGACTTTTTCTTCAACGGAAATAACCGAATATTTGGGATAATCTGCCTGATATTTCTTTCATTTCCAATAACCAAATACTTTTGGCCTTCATAGAAGACGTAGCAATAGTATAGAGGATAGTCGAACGATCTCTGCATTATTTTTGCTCCTCCTGAACGAATGGTGCTAGAATAAAACACTTGCCCTTTTGTTTGCTTAGATATTTTTTCCCCCGCACTGACAACAGGTATAGTCACATACCCATGCTTTGAAATTATAGTACACCAATCGTCATACGGGTATCTAAATATCTTTTTGACTGGTTTTGCTTTTGATAAGTCAATCAGAAAAAGTGATTCTGTCTCTTCCTTCAAACGTTCATCCTCATTTCATCTTTTCAATTGGTTTCAAGTCTATTCGTGGATTGGCTTTGTGAATTGCCTTTTCGTCTCCGATTACGACGTATGGTTTTCTTTGGTAATCAATAAAACCATAAACTAACGAGATGCCTAAAGACTTTTGAACCCTTCTAAACCCGCTTATTACAGTGCTTTTGTAAAAAATAGTTTTGTTTAGTTCCTGCTTGTCAAATTCTCCTCTAACTATTGGGATTGTCACGTAACCATAAGTATTTATCAAATTACGCCATTCTTCATATGGTAAAACAGCTTTAACCTTCCCCGGAATAGCTTTTGATAAATCAATTAGAAAAGGCTCTACTTCCTTGCTCATTATCAATCTCCTATTTTAATTTCCTAAAACTTATAAATATAATTATCGTATGGACAGCTTGTATGCACTATTTCTGCTAGAAAATATTTTCAAGGAAGTACTAGCAGACCCTATGGATACATGTACCAAAGCGGATGGACGTCAAATGATGGTGCTTTGCACGGTGACGGCTACAACTTGATGAAGTTTACGACTTTGTTTAAACATCACGAATTAAGGCGGCCACCCAAGCAACTCGTTCAAATTATTGGACTCAAAGACGAATTAGAAGATATTTCAGATGGCAGTCGTAGTGCGTGAGATATCAATGTAGCATTAGGAGGGAGTAATTTCTCCAATGAGGAACGAGTCCGGTGTTGGATGTTGTGAACCGCAAGCGTACGGTTGTACGGATAATCCTAGACTAAGTAATGAGCAAAACAACATTGCGTAAGAGGGGGTGTGTTAAAAGACTTAACCGTTATTAGTGGTTTAGCTGTCGAAATGGGCAAGATGGTGGTGAGGAAAATGTCAGTTAAGTATTTGACGTCAAAGGATATAGAATTGGTGCGAGGCGTAACTTGTCCACATTGTAAGTATTCATTTACCTTACGACTGGATGAAAGGAAACCGGATAAATGCCCGAAATGTGGCAAGCCGCTTGGTTAAGAAGTTAGTACACTAAACAAGGCGACAAAGCAAATCACGTTTTGAGAAGGAACGACATTGGGCAGTTTTTGGCGGTAAAGGGATTAGAGTAGGATGGTAACGTAAGGTACGAGCAAAAAAGTATGGCACTCAAGTGGTTGAGAAGGTAGTAGTTGTAAAAGCTTTAACAAAGTGACCCAATGTTTACCATGTGTAACCACTTAAACCACCAACAACACCAAAAGAGCCCGATCAAAAATGGGTGTGGTTTTGTGGTGGTTGTGTGGTTTTTGTGAGCAAAAACAAGGGTTCACAAAAAGTGCGCTGCGGGTTGTACCGTGTAAGTAAAAGGGGAGGTGATAATAAGATGTTTAGCGAGCAAGGACAGAAACACTTCGATAAATATGATGCCAAGGAGTTAGCAAGGCGGTTACGAAAACACGGCCTTGAGGCTTTTAAGATCATGGGCTACACGAAAAACGATGTATCGCTACTTACGAAATTGTTTTGGGAGAACAGAAACGCAGCCAGAGCGTTGCTGGACGTTGTAGAGGGACCGTATTTAAAAGTAGGAGACAAAGAAAAACTAGCAGAGATAGTAAAGCTACGAAAACGAATACTTCGGCATTACAACAGGAACGATCTGGAATCTATAGTGCGGATAATTTTGGAGGAGGAACGATAATGAGCTGGTTGGAGGATTTGGACAGAAGTAAGTATGTGCTTCTTCTAGCAAAAGCAGTTCCTCAAAGGCCAGAGCATATTGCTTCTAGAATTAAGAAATTTCCATCAATGTATCCACTTAAGTTTCATCACTTAAAGACATTTGAGAAGATACCAGAACATTTCATCGAAATATACCACGCAATTCTGAGGTTAGGAATTGATGTCGATGATACGCCTTATGGAACATACGCACTTACGGTACAGGGCCGTGGAAAAGGTGCTGGACATTTTAAAGCTGGAGCCAAAATAGATTATGATTCGAATGGAATTCGGGTATATGATGTGAGTTTTAGGAACAGATATTTCTTAGAAATGCTCTTAACCGCAAAGGATATCATTCTGCGATTATCTCAAAGGCAAGCAATCGATGACCATTAATTTAAGGAAGACGAGCTGGTTAATTCTTAGTATTATCTTACACCACTAACTTTTTAGTTAAAAGGATATAACCTACACCACCTTCTGGGGAGTAAGAGATATAAAGATGCGCATTTTGTACGCAGTCTGTAAAAGGTAAGGGTAATTCGAATTAAATTGATAGTAGTCGCAGGTATAGTGTAAAGGCTTACCTTTAGTATAGTAAACTTGGGAAACGAGATGTGGTAGCCTCATGGGATACATCGCTATTCCTAAGAAGGAATATAAACACGGCGAATGCCTTCAAATCGATAAGACCACAGTATTACAAGCGGTGAAACTTGAAGGCGGAGTACGCTGGCTTGATTTTAAGAAGCCAAAACACCTAAAGACAGCTAGAGAAAGGATACTGGCCGTACTTATTTGGCGTGATCCATACAACTGTAAGCCGATATTCTTGACAGACTTGGCTAAAATCACCGGGATTTCGCTTAAAAACGTCCACAAGATCGTAAATACTGAGCCGGTTATCCGTTGTAGATCATTTGAGAACACATTTATAAGATTTTTAACGCGGGAATCGTTAAAGAGGTTTTATACATTGGAAAAAGTTATGCCTTTTCTTCTTGAAACGACCAGATGTATGCCTAAATACTGGAGCATATGGGATCCAGAAGTGAGGGAATATATGATGACTCAGCTTCCAGAGGATGTATATCAAGGTTTAATGGAACGTGTAGTCAAAGAAATTGGGTTTGAAAAGGTGAAGCGGAAATTAGATTATTGGTGATAAGATTTTGCCGGCTTTATTTACGACAGTTTTGGTTGTATGGTGAAAAAAGATTAAGAAAATCGGAAGAAACACCGTTTTGCTAAACGTGGTATCTTGTTGAGGTTATCAAGTTGACCCCCAGATCAATTAAAATTGGAAATTATGTATGCCGAACAAGTGTTTGTCAAACGGTTAAAGGAACGAGGTTTTATAGCCTCACGAGTTCCAGCAAGCAATGCCACGATTCTTGTGTTTGTAGGTTGTGAGATACAACATTTTATTGGAGATGTTAGGTTTTATGGAAATGTTATATTTTTTGGTAAGTGATTGAAAATGCGTGGTAGAGGAAAAATTAACGTGGATCTTAGGCGGAAGGTTGAGGAATTACGTGACCAAGGCTTGTTGCATGAAGAAATAGCTAGGGAAGTCGGTATATCGAGGTCACGAGTGACGCAAATACTCAGCAGTAGAGATGTTACATTAAAAGGGCTAAGGGGTATTAAACAACCTAAGCCAAAGCCAAAAGCCAAGCCAAAGATAACACTTCAACAGATTATGGAAACAATGTTCGGTGCAGGCGCAACCGGCCTCCATGACATTCTTCTGCAGTTTGTAGACATGAAAGTTTACCGAGATTTTCTTAGGCTGTACGTGAACAAGAAACAGTACAATCCGACTACTGGCGACATTGTGTTAAGGCGTGTGCCACTGGATGGTAACAGGTCATTCACCGTCAATATGCACCGTAAAGGAACTATTCAGGTTCGAATAGCGTGCACTGGATTTGGTAACGAAATCAAAACCTTCAAGGAATTCGATAACATAGTCAAGGCCATAAAAGTCTTCTTAGCGACCAATGTACCAGATGAAGAAATAAGATCGAGCTTTCACGTAGCAAGATACACGCCAGAAGGGGTTGAAATTGAGACACCTTGGTTCAACATAGGTGCCAACTGGGCGGAAGCCAAAGAATATTGGAGGGTGTACTTTACGGAAGGGCGCATCAAAGTTGAAGAAATACCAACAGAAACAATGCTGTTGTCCGACCTCCGAGAAAACTTTCAGGCATTTGGCGAAGTTAAAGAAGGAATAACGTTACTCGCACAGCAAGTTAATGAATTAATGGATTTCAAGGAGGCCTTAGGCGAATACAATGAGCAAATACGAAAGCACCTTGAATATGTCGAAGAAGGTAAGGAGACCCTTAAGGAAATAAGAGACGGTATTAAGAGGTTGACAGAATTAGTGAAACTGCAAAAATCGTTGCTGGAGAAGAAATCAACCTTCAGTTGGCTGTAGAGAACCTTGAGAGTCTTTGAAAACTATTATAACTACTGCTATTACCAAAGCAGAAACGCAGAGGGCCAGAATGCCATATCCCTGAAGAAATGAAGATTTAGTTAAGATAACCCCCCACCATGCTAATACAACAAGCAAGGAGTAGATTGAAAGACCTACAACATGTGAACTTGAGTTTGGCTTAGAGGAAGGAGTTGGAGCTGAATATGAGAGAGATTTCCTATGTCATTTATAGGATGTTACCTATACATATGTTCTAAAGCTAGTCTTAATAATCGAAAATCAGGAATGACATCTTGTTCTTTCAAATCTACTTTAAAATCATGAACCGCTATATCACCGAATATTTTTATTTGCATCAATTGTCCGGCTAAGTAAGAACTCAAGTATCCTTCTTGCTTTGCCAATTCAATCATTTTTGGCAATCCAAAAGGCTCTCTATTAGCATCGTACAATTTTGCTTCCTTATTATCCATTTTAAACCTGATGGTAATTGCTGCAACAAGAGCCTTTCTCATAAATGGAGGGCATGCCTGAGGAATACCTCTCTCAAAACATTTCTGGATCGTGTTGACGATGATATTCGTAACTTCGGGAGGGAGCCTCGCCAGAACACCATTTGGTAAGTATAAAACTTCCCTCTCTCTTTTAAGCTTAACAAATTCATCTCTTTCAGCAAGCGTTTCCTCCAATTGTTTAACTCTAAATTCAAGAGCTTCAACATCAGCTTTTACCTCCCCAAACTGGGGAACAATATCAGTAATACCCATTCTCTCTTGAACTTCACGCGGAACATGTTGTAAAATACTTATCGTACCACCTAAAGTAGCGGAAGCTTCTTTCACTAATCCACTAGCTACAACTGAACCTGAATAAACCTCTGGTGGGAGTACCCTGCGCGGTGGAACATACGCACCGCAATTTGGACACGTACCTCCTTCTGTTGTTACCGCAACGTGCTTACCACAATGAGGACAGTTAATTATTACAGGCAAATTAAATCCCACTAATCCAAGTTCTTCATATGTTTAACGTCCGTGACGTATATCAGTTTTACTGGGTGCGCTCCTACAGAACCGCTTCAGTATCGCCCTTGCAGATAATAGTCTTTCAGCGTTCAGCGCAGCATAACCCTATTCCTTCCTCAATTTTAGTTCTAGGAATCAAGGTTCCATCGCTCCTTTTGACTTCACTATAATAGAATCGTAATTTCCATTCCATAAAAAATATTCCTATCAATCTTATAAATCTCGAAGATAGTTAGTGAAACGGTAGCCCTATTATGACTACCTACCGTCACCGTTTTTACGGTTCTTCAGAAAAGGCAAGAATTTTTAGTTGTGGTTACAAAAATCGCTCAACTTGATTTTGCGAATTTTGTGACTTTACCCCCTAAGAACCCCCTATATATAGATCTTTAATAAACGATAATAATAGATCAAATATTAAGAAACAATAAAGGTGATAAAAAAATATCGCCGTTTTTCTTCGATATCGACGTGTTTTTTCGAAGTTTATACCCGATTTTGGGTTCGAAAACTGCTCAAATTCCGAAACGGAACGCATATTAAGCCTATTTTAGATGTTATCTTATGATTGCGATGTCGCCACACTTAGCTAATGGGCAATGGGTAAGCAAAGAGCAGAGAAAACATATGGTGTTAACTCCACTGGATGAGTATAAGATAAAGGATTGGTTGTGGAAGTATCTACGGAAATGTTACGAACTGAATCCAAACCTTGATCCTCGATCTATCTATAGTGCTATGCTTGACCACATAGATCATAATGCGAACTACGGTGAGAATCAAGTACGTCTTAGAGAGATTGCAGCCGATTTATATCACGCTGACCTTCCAGACGGTAGCTATGGGAACGAATACGAAGAAGAGGCTGCCGCAAAGGTGTATGAGATGGAACTTGAGGAGCAATTTGTGGACATAATAAACGAGACTAATAAGATACCTCCAGGAAAAACCGTTGGCGTTGACATAGATAAGGTATGCTTACATTCTCTACTGTTTGAGAGGAAGCATAGACGTAGTCACCAAGGAACCATGAGGTATCCGATCATTGTGGCTCAAGGCAGGGATGGTACGCTCTATTGTATCGATGGCTTTGGGAGGTTGAAGGAGGAGAAGAAAAGAGGAAAACGTAAAATAAGAGCACATGTTTTGACATTATCTTCAAAAATTCAGGCTTTGTTTTTAAGTTTGATTTTAAATCGAGGAGAACCGCTGACGTTCCTAGAGCGAGGGTTGATTTACAGGGATTTGGTGCAGACATATAATATGCCAAGGACTGTATTGTTGGATTTTGAACGTGAGAACGGTGTTAAGCTTTCGAAAGCCGGGCTGAGTGAGGCAATAGCCACTGCTGAACTTTTTAATGAGCTTAAAGATAAGGGTAAGGTGAATGTCGATGCGCTGTACTTTGCACCAATGATGAAGTGGCAAGCATTGCTTAAGGTGAAAAGACGGGCACCGCAGCTGTTAAAGGACATTATTGACTTGTTACCGAGACATGATAGCAAGACTATAAGGAGAATCGTGGACCAAAGAATAAAAGAGGAATTGGAAAGTGAAGGTAAACATACAAAGCCACGCAAGGAGCGGAAAGAAAAACCAACGGCAACCACACCTGCACTAGATTTTCCGCCAGAAATTGAACGCTTCTTGAACAAACTTATGGAGAAAATGAACGTTACGAGGCCGGAATTGATCAAACGGATTGTGATATGGTGGGTAGAAGATAGGTTCAAAAAAACTTCAGGCGGAGGTGAGAGGACTTGAGTGAAAAGACCACACAAGAAGAAACAAAATGGAAAAAACCAATAGAACTTGGCGCACGGTTGTTTGGAGTAGATGGCGATGAGCGACCCAAGTACATTGAATTCGGAATGAAAACCACAGGCGGTGAAGTGATGACATCGACCATTCTGTGCACACCGCATATTTATTGGCTGATAAAGAAGCATGGGGTAGACGATGCGTGCATTATGATAGAAGAGGGGCTAAAGAGGTTGTGGAATATAAAAGAAGATTTACCGTCTTGCTTCAGAGAAGAGCTACTCAGGTACATGACACTGATTAAAGGCAATGAAAGCCATCAAATGACGACGCTGTGTAAGTACATTAGCTTCTTTCGGTGCTTAAAATTCGGAAATGAGGGTGACAAATACTACGCCACAATTTGTACACCGCACTTAGTGAGATTTATGCTGGACCACGGACTTGAGGGTACACACGATTTGATTCTAATGGGGCTAAAGAAATTTTGGAAAGTCAAAGACGTTTCATGGTGCAAAGAGGGGTTGCTTGAGGACCTTAAAAAGATTAAATTGGATTTGCTGTCGTACTTCTTTGGATTGGAAGAAAGCCGTAAGTAAAGACTGTTGACAATTAGCCACCGTAAGCACCCATCTTTTTATTTAATGAGGGAGGACTGTTGTGAGAAAATCAAGGGAATCACAATTGAGGCAGTGTATAGCTGACACACCTCCTGCCATTCGAAGAGGTAGGGAGCTTTGTTGCTACCGGTGTGAGGTATGGGGTTACGAATGTTGTGCCGAATGCCCTTTGATTGTTTGTAAGGATGCGTACTTTATAACGCGGTTTTCGGAACCAGACACGATAAGACAGGTAATGGAGGAGTCATCACTATTCAATATCAAAGAAGAGTCCGTGATAGATAGGATTTTGAGGCATATAATCGAAGAGGGTGAGAGGGAACAAAAAGGTAAGTCAACTTGAAGGCTAAGGAGTGGTTTAAAGAAGAGTTTAAGATAGTTTTCCAATGTGGAAGAATCGTGAGAGGAACGATTACTGGAAAGAAGGAAGCGTCTGGAAGACGTGTATTTAGCCGTAGAGTTTAAGTTTAGTTTCAGCAACAAATATGGTTGGATGAGATAATTATGCTTCTCATAGATGGTGTCAAATACAAACTGTGGACACCTAAAGATGAAGAGAAAGAATTCCATCCGATGGTAAAGAAGCATTCAAAGGAGATATTTGGTGAGGACTCTATTTATTTTGATGTTAAACATAAGCTTATATCAAAGTCGGGAATCGGTTCTATTCCAGACGCTTATGTAATCACACTTTCCATGCACCATAAATGGTATGTTGTTGAAAACGAATTAGCTTCGCACCCAATTTATGACCATATAGTTAAGCAGTTAACAAAGTTTATGAATGGACTGAGAAATCCAGAGAGTAGAAATGAGATTCTTGAAGCTATGGATGAAGAAATTAGGGAAGACAAAGTTCTAAAAGCACAAATTGAAAAAATGATTGGCTCACCAGAAATATACCGTTTTATATCAAAGCTGTTATCCACCCCTCCAAAGATAGTTGTAGTGATAGATGAACTTAATGAGGAAGTTAAGGAAGCATGTCAAAGTCTGAGATACGAGACACAATTCGTTGAATTTAAGACCTTTGTAAAAGAAGATGCTCCAAATGTTCGTGCTCACTTGTTTGAGCCATTATATGCACCAAGCAAAATCACAGAAGTTGAAAGGAAAACAAGAGAAGGAAGAGTGAAAAAACCTTTACCAGAGCATTATCAAAGTTGGGAAAAAATGCTAGCATGGGTTGATGACAGTACAAGAGATATTGTTAGCACGTTGACTCATCACATAATTGAGCTTGGTAACGTGAAGCACAAACCTTTGGGTAGATATTATGCATTCTACAAAGCTGAGCCACGTCCAAAATCCAGATTCGTTGGATTATGGCTTTCAAAGAAGAAAGTTTCGGTCAGAATAAGAGTAGACCCTACAACCTTTAAAGACCCCGAGAAATGGACTGGAGATAAAGTGTATACAGGATATTTTTTCCATCATGGGCAAGGACAAGAAAGAGAATTCAAAGTAACAGACAAAGAGCAAATAGACTACGCAATGGAATTGATAAAGCAATCTTATGAACTGGCGAAATAGTAAGGCCGGATAATTACCTTTGAAAGTAACAAACGAGGATAGATCTCTTCAACGAAATCTTAGAATGAAATGTCCAAATTGCGGACATTGGAATAGGGTTTTGGTAAACAAGATTTTCATCGAACAGAACACGCCAGAGCCTAAAGTCAAGGCTTTTATTCCGATGTATGAACCGTTAGAAGTTACTAAATGTGAGAAATGTGGTAAAGTTATTGCTGAACCAAAAGAACTGATCAGAATTGTGAGGAAATAAAACGATGAATTGTTAAAATTTAACCCCAAACCAAACTTTTAAGCATTTACAGTAATAAGTTAATTGATTAGAGTTAATAAAGAGGAGGGAGATGTCATGTCTTCAAAGTATCCCCCCGAGATATCGGATGCTATCGACGCTTTGTGGATGAAAGCGAAAGAATTACTCCAACCCGGTTGTCCCGAACTCTATCCTCGAGCACTCAATATTTACACTTTGATGAGGGATTTAATGCTAGACTGGCAGAAAAAGCATGAAGAGAGAATACACAAGGGCGTACCATATCACATGAGAGGTCTGACCCTTCTTGTTATGGGCCAAAAAGAATCACTGTGGGAATTTCTGTATGCATTTACGGAGGATGTTATTACGGAGAGTCTAGGAGTCAAGCCCATCGCGGAAGAACGTATGGCGCACCTAATGCTCACCAAATATTGGTCAGTACCTGAAAAAGAACTAGCCAAACTGAAAGAACAATTACAAAGCTTTACAAAGGTTCCTCTTCAACCTGAAGTAGCGCTTAAGGAGGCCTTAAAAAGTATTTCCCTGGACATAGAATCCATAGCGAAGTTTCCTTCTCCGGAAAAACGTTCCATCAAAAAATATGGAGGCCTAGATGATTTACCGGGAACGTATTCAAAACGTGTGTTCCTAGGGGGCAATTATGATAACATGGTATTGATTCGGGAAGTTGAAAGAATTATCCGTGATTGTGACTTTGAACCTATAATAGCCATTGACTTCTCAGTGCGCCCTGATCAATTTTATACATTTGATCGCTTGCTACTGGAACAGTGCCAGCAAGCTGTTTTCGAAGTCACTATAGGGGATGGCCATTTAATCGAGATCGAACACGCTCTTAGTTTGCCAAATAGGAGATGTATTGCAATATACCAAATACGTGATATATGGGGAAGGCATGTGCCTCCACCAGCTATTACCTCAATGCTTACTACTGCCACCAATCTGAAAATAATTCCGTACGAAAACTTTGATGAACTGAAAACTAAACTGTGTAATGCATTAAAACCTACTTAAGAAGCCTATTAGATTCAAAATAACTAATATTCGATTTTATATCACCTTTATGACAGAAAGTGGTGTTAAAACTTGTCCCCAAACCCAGACCCTCTTCTTCTCCATCTCCTTCATATACTCTCTCACTCTCTCTCCCTACACACACCGCTCACATCTACTACAATATGCTTGGTTGACAAAACAAGCTGCTCTTTAATCTTTTTGTCGACTTCAGTGGTTTGACGTTTTTAGAGAGTGAAATCACTTAAAGAAAAAAGCTCTTGAAGTCTTTTAGGAACCCGATCAGAGCAGTATTAACTATTATCGAAATGCCAAAGCTTCTAGGGGTTTCTATAAAATCGAACTCGACATTATACGTCATCCCAAAAACTATCAGTACCGATGGGATAAAATCCCGAAAAAATAACGTTTAAACAGCGAGTTCAAGTTCAATGTATACAGCGGTTAATTTGCCCTTCAGCCCTTCTCAACAACTGATTGAAGATCCGCACGGAAATCCTGGGAGCGTAAACAATTCTACGTGTATTGAAGCCAAGGTTACGCAAGAATATATAGGGAACGTGTCTTTTGAACTCTTTAAGTTAGCAAGGTTTAATCTTGTAGACCCTTTTGAATTCTACTCGTCTACATTCTTTTTCCTCAGCAACGACTTCACTAGGATATTCCCAACCCTCGATCTCCGCGTAGCCCCACAGACTATGGTCTCCTTGATACGCAAATACCATAATATCAGGTTTCCTAAGCTGGGTGTGCATTACAGTTAAGTCTTCCGGAAGCTCCTCTCTAATGTATTCCTCAAAATCGCTAATATTTTTGAAGAAACTCATGGTAAAGGGAAAGATGTTGATTCTCCTATTTTCTTGAGCCATATTAAATCCATCAATCCTCTTAGCGTATCCAATTATAAACCTTTAAGGTTCAATAAATTCATTCTTCCCGACTTTTGCGAAAAAGTGCTCCCCCTACAGATTCTAATGAGAATAAATTTACGGCGTTTTTGTGATCTACCAGAAAATAGTGTCGTTTTTGAGAATAAACCCAAATTTACGGTTATAGGGTTACCATAAGTATATATACCTCGAAAAACAGAGAAAAAACCACGTTTGGGTTAAAGGGTCACGGAATGGGGAGATAAGGACAAAGGAAATCCCCAGCGACGGTCGATTTAGAGTCGGACCAGTTTTTGGAATTACGAGTGAATCTGTCCTCTTAAACCCCGCCCTGAAACCCAAACAAAAAGGAGGTGAGTAAATTTATGACGAAGAAAAATGAACAGGAAAAGGAAGGCAATCGACTGAAGTTGGAACCGTCCAAGAAGTGGAAAGGCTGGTCGCAAGTGACCAATGTTAAGCCACCACAGGTGACATTCTATTGCCGGAAATGCGAAGGGACAGTGAAGGTCAAGGAGGAGAAAACGGAAGTTTGGACTAGAACCAATGCAAAAACGCCGTTCTACGTACTGTATGCGGTGTGTCCAGACTGCGGTAAGGACCTGTACAGCCTAATCGACTCCAAAGACGTTGAGAAAATGATCGCATAGGTGAAGCATATCGGGGCGTTTTCACATTGGAAAGCCCACTTTTTTGTGTAGTCCTCACTTTCAAGTTAGTTTCCGTAATGGTTGATTCGACTCTACCGTTTCCATTCTGTGATTTTGCATACGACGTGATTATAGCGAAGATTGGCACAATTGGGAGTAAAAAGCTCTTCCTCACATCGTTGATCTACACGGCTGGTCTTATGTTGACATCGTTCGATTGTGTGTTGTCAAATTCAATGATGTACTATTCCGTTAACCCAAACTTCTGGTTCGTCTATCCGTTACTCGGCGTGTGTGTCTTAGCACTTTCAGATTTCGCTTGGATATTGATCCTACGAAAACTATTGAAAAACAGATGGAAGAGATTAACGCCTCCCCTTTGTACAGTTGTACAGTAAAACAAAAACCACCAACTTCTCGTAAAATTCACAGATTTCAGATTTCGATTCCGACCTTAACAGATATTATGTTTGCTCTTTGTTATTAATGATATTTGATCTTGCCTCTTGTCTTAGGCCCGTGAGAAAGAAGGCCTAGGAATTTATTTCTCTTTCAGGAAAAGAGTGGGTGAGTAATGGTTAAATGTGGTTCATGCGGAGTTCGTGCTCGTCAACTAAAAAGACTTTAATTCATCAACAACGATTTGAAATACAGGGATAAAGACTATGAAAGACGACGGAATGTTCTTATTTCTAGGAGCCGGTGCTTCTGCCCCTTTCGATTATCCTGTAACTAGAACTTTCCTTGAAATATTAAGTAAAAGCGAAAACCTCGATGAATTAGAAAACAGTTGTCTGAACACACTTCTAATGTCGTTTCTTGAGCCCGATGCTGAGGATATCATAGTAATTATTCGAAGATTTAATAGTCTTGTTAGTGAAACGGGTCGCATGCTTCCTCCCCCCGATCCGATGTTTTCTTTTCTGTGGAAAAACTTAGTTGATAATCAGAATATTTTTAGTTTAAGTTCTTTGAGACCGCCTGGGACAACTCATATTGTGGGTAAAACCCGTCTTCATCAGCTCTTGAACAGCATTTTATCAAAGATCTACAAGGAAGTGTATGTTCAGTATAGATTTAAACCAGATAGTATTCCGAAAGAAAAGGAACTTCTAAAACCCTTATTTCAATATGTGGCTGATTTCAATGACAGTCAGATTATTGACATCTTTACAACGAATTATGATACCGCTATAGAGAATTTTTGTGGAGTTGAACCCGATCTTGGATATATAGATGGTTTCGCACCTACCCCTGGAAAAGTGAATTGGATTTGGTCTCCCAATAATTTTGAAATCGCTACCATTCCTAAGGGAAAAACCGTGATTAAACTAAGAAAACTACATGGTTCACTGAATTGGCACAGAAGAAAGGTAGAAGAAGTTATTGAAAAAAGTGACCTTGAATATGAGATTGATCCAAATGATCCAAATTTTTCTGAAAACGTCCTTATTAGACTGGCGGATCCCAGTATCCCAAAAAAGGAACCTTTTACATACTTGTACAAAGATTTTAGAGATTCTACGACTAAAATGGACTATGCATTGGTGATAGGTTTTTCTTTTAGAGACCCTGAGATAAATAACACCTTTATTAAAATGTTAGATGAGAATCCAGATTCAAAAATCATTGTGGTTGGTCGCCACGCCAGCGTAAATATTAAAGAAAATTTATGTAAAGATGTGGACAAAGCTAATGAGCTGATCAAGCAAAAAAGGTTAGTGCCTATCGAAATATTGTTTGACGAACCAAAAAAAGTCGATATGGTGAAAGAGGAGATCGAAAAGATTTTCCTTCCCCTTCCTAAATGGAGACAGCGAATCTAAAAGCATCTGTCTGGGGCTCAGTGTTTTTTCAAGAGAAGAAGGTCGAAAGGTGGTTACGTCTAAGTACAGTACAAAACCAACCACTAACATATAAAAGGTTATATTCCTTGTGGAAAGTATCTCAACAACTGGATGCGGAGGAGGTTATGTGAGTTGGTGGGTCAACCGTTAGCGGCAATAGTTTCCGCTGGGCTCTCCAAGTTTGGGGCAAGAGAGGGCCTGTACGCTAGGGAGCTTTTTGCCGAGGCTGCGAGGGAGGCTTATGATAGGTGTCCGAACCTCAACCCTAAGAGAGACATTAAAGCGCTTTTCGTTGGGCATAAGGGCGAGTCCTTTGAACATCAAGGACACACGGGACCCACGCTCTCTGACTGGGCCGGCTTGACCCCAACACAAGCCACCAGAATTGAAAACGCATGTGCGTCTTCAGGAGTAGCATTGAGATGCGGTATTTTCGCCATACTCTCGGGTATGTGCGACATCGTCATGGTGGGTGGGGTTGAAAAAATGACCCACCGAATCACAGCCGAGACAACCGAGTTTTTGGCGATGGCCTCAGACTTCCCCTTTGAGCAATGGCATGGATTAACGTTTCCAGGGCTATATGCTCTCATGGCAACAGCCCACATGCAAAGATACGGCACGACAGAGGAGCAGATGGCGATGGTTTCAGTGAAGAACCATCACCACGGAGCCATGAATCCTAAGGCGCACATGCAAAAGGAGGTAACGCTGGAAAAGGCGATGTCGTCGAGGGTGATCGCCTGGCCTTTAAAGTTGTATGACTGTTCCCCGATAACGGATGGAGCCAGTTGCCTAATCTTAACAAAACCCGAAATTGCTAGAAAATTCACAGACATGCCAGTGCACATCATTGGCTCAGGACAGGCCAGCGATACCATAGCATTACATGAAAGGGAAGACCTCACAAGCTTGAAGGCGGCCAAGGTTGCGGCTCAAGAGGCTTACAAGATGGCTGGAGTCAAGCCTCGTGACCTAGACATCGCAGAGGTCCACGACTGCTTCACCATCGCCGAGATCATCGCGTACGAGGACCTCGGTTTTTGCAAGCCCGGAGACGGCGGAAGATTAGTGGAGGAAGGCGCCACCAAAATCGGAGGGAAAATCCCTGTCAACACCAGTGGGGGATTGAAGTCGAAGGGGCACCCGGTTGGGGCGACGGGAACCGGGCAAGCGTATGAGGTTTATCTGCAATTAACGGGGCAGGCTGAGAGGAGGCAGGTGAGCGGAGCAGAGATAGGATTAGCCCACAATGTAGGCGGCTCAGGAGCCACCGCGACCGTGCACATCTTCAGGAGGGGATGAAGATGTCAGGGGTTCCTCCCTTTACCGTAGAAAGCTTTTACAAGTTTGTGAGCGAGAGGAAGCTGATGGTTGCTAAGTGTGTTGAGTGCGGATTCGTGCTTCTTCCTCCAAGACCCCTCTGTCCACACTGCTATTCCTCAAACTTAACGTGGTTTCAGCTTAAAGGTGCAGGCAAACTGGAGACCTTTACAATAATCTATGTGGCACCGCCGCAGTTTCAAGCAATGACACCCTATGTGGTGGGCATTGTAAAGTTGGATGAGGGACCACGACTTCCGGGTATGATCCAGAACGTAAAACCACAAGAGGTTAAGGTTGGCATGGACCTTAGGGTCGACTTTGACACGACCTTGCCTTCCCAATGGCCCGTGTGGCCCCGATACTTCTTCAAGCCACCCTAGGGGCATGATGATCCTTAAAGATAGAAAAACAGATTCTCACCCTTTGCTTCCACATAAAACTTTAATCCCAAACAACTCGCTGAAAGTTAGTTCGAGTAGTTTTTGCTGCTCATGTCTTCTATCGTAAAACCTTATAACTTAAGAAAATGACCTTTTAGTGATGTGAAATGGTTAAAAAAATATTAGTGGTAATGCTTGTCTTGGGATTAGTTTCTGGCTTGATTGCTGGATATATTCTTGCACCTAAAGGGGATACAACGGTTTTGGAGGAACGGATAACTGAGTTGGAAGAGCAACTCAGCGCTTTAAACAATCAAATAACAGAGAAAGAAGGGGTAATCTCTGAACTACAGATCAAGTTGAATGAGAACGATGCTCAGGTTGCTGATCTGGAAGCACAGATTTCAACTCTTCAGGAAGAAGTGGATGAGCTGAAGGAACTCGTTCCTCCGTATAGGAAGGAAATCGATCCCGCCGACTTCGTCGATGGAGTCGACAATAGGTATTTTCCGTTGACGCCTGGCACGACGTTCGTCTACGAGGGGGAGACAGAAGACGGTACCGTGCGCATCGAGGACTACGTCACCCACGAAACCAAGCAGATCCTTGGTGTAACCTGTGTTGTCGTTAGGGACAGAGTAATAGAGGATGGAGAGTTGGTGGAGGAAACCTTCGATTGGTATGCCCAGGATAAGGACGGCAATGTCTGGTACTTCGGGGAGGATGCAAAGGAATATGAAGCCGGCGTAGTTGTTAGCACCAAGGGTTCATGGGAGGCCGGAGTCGACGGCGCCATGCCGGGGATCATCATGGAAGCAAACCCACAAGTAGGTGATTTCTACCGCCAGGAGTATTACAAGGGTGAGGCCGAGGACATGGCCGAGGTGCTCAGCCTGACCGAATCCGCCTCTGTCACCTACGGCTCCTTCGACAACCTCCTGATGACCAGGGAATGGACACCACTCGAACCCGGCGTTGTCGAGCACGATTACTATGCTCCAAGTGTTGGTCTCGTCCTGGAGGTCATGGTTGAAGGCGGGTCAGAGCGGGTCGAACTGGTGGAGATTACAACTAAGCAGGTCTAACTTAGGAATTTTCCATACTCTCCATTCAAAAGGAAAACAAACCCTTCACGTATCTTAGCCTGACAGAGGCTTGGGTTTGGGATAAAACTTTAATGCAATGTCTAAAAGTCTTATACATCTCTGCTTAGTGTAAGCAGTTGAAATGGTGGTGAGTTATGGAAAGAAAAGTTGCCATCGTTGGAGGAGGAATCTCTAGGTTTGACCTACCGAGGCGTGAGCTCCAAGAGGAGATGGTTGCGGAAGCCGTAAGGGAAATCCTAAATGATTTACCCAACTTAAATCTAAACGATATCGACGCATCCTTCTACTCCTACTTCAGCGACCACCTCGAGCAACAACTCTGCATGCACTGGATCATTCACGACTACATAGGCTTATGCAGTAAACCTGCCTATAGAGTAGAGTCTGGTGGGGCCACCCCTATCGACGCCATCATAAACGCGTTCACCTACATAAAAGCCGGGATATTCGACATGGTCCTCGTCGCAGGCTGGGAGAAGATGTCTGAACTTGACACCCCAAAAGTGAACGAATTCATCGCCATGGCCTCTGACACGGACTGGGACTATCCCGTGGGAGGATACTACACCGGCTACTACGCGGTGTTGCAAACTCGGCACATGCACCTTTATGGAGAGACCGAAGATGACTTGGCGAGACTTGCTGTGAAAAACCACAACAACGCGACGTACAATCCCTACTCTCAGTGGTGGAGTCAGCACGGCACCGGAAAGATCACCGTCGATGACGTGTTCGAATCTAGACTGATCGCTTGGCCTTACAGGGTGTACAACTGTTGCATGATAAGCGACGGCGCCTCCGCCTTGCTTCTGGCCTCTGGTGAAAAGGCGAAAGAGCTTACAGATGCGCCTGTATGGATCAGCGGCGTCGGTCTAGGAACGGACACCATGAGACCCGGAGACAGAATCGACAACCCGGCCTGGGTGGGAATGTACTCGGAAGACGAGAAAATATGGCCTACAACCGAAACTCGGCCCATGTCACCGTATCCTGAGATGGCCAACTTTGGATCATTCAGAGTGGCCGCAGACATGGCTTATAAGATGGCTAAAATCGACAACCCCATTAAACAGCTTGACCTCGTCGAGATATTCAACCCCTATGACGGAGTCGAGTTGTGCGCATACGAGGACCTCAGACTCTGCAAGCGAGGGGAAGGCAAGACTTTGGTCAGGGAAGGCATAACCGAGTTTGAAGGAGAACTCCCCTGTCAAGTTAGTGGGGCGCTGACAGCGCAGGGCCACGCGGTTGGGTCGACCTCGATTGCCCAAACGGTAGACGTGTTCTGGGAATTGCGTGAGGAAATAGGCAAGAAGTGGAGGGCCCCGGGAAGGCAGATCAGCGGAGCCCGAAGAGGATTGATACAAGGTCATGGCGGTACAGGGTGCCAAGCTGGGGTCGTAATACTTGAGAGGTGATAGAAAATGGCAAGAGCACCAGGTGAAAAAGTTGTGAAGGAGAAGAAGTACCCGCCAGAGTGGGACTCTTGGTCGATAAAGGGAGACTGGACCATAATTGGCCACAGAATAATGGAGGGAGTAAGAGGACTAAGAGTTGACAAGCTTAAGCCTCAACAGTACATGATCGTGCAGAGGCCACACAGCACCGTGTACCACCACAGCTATGGCCTTGTCTCTAAATTCTTCCAAGGACTCATCGAGAAGAGGTTGTATGGAACACGATGCCCGAAGTGCGGGCTTACGTACTGCCCCCCGAGAGCCCATTGTTGGAGGCGCGAATGCAGACTGCAGGAAACCGCATGGGTTGAACTCCCCCTGCGCGGAACCGTGGTTACGTATAGTATTATGGCCTTCGCAGCGACGCCCTTCTTGAGGCACGTACCCTTCATCCTAACATACGTAAGAGTCGATGGAGCAAACGCATCTATACCGATCAGATTAATCGGTATTAACCCGGAAGACGTCAACGTCGGCCTGAGAGTGAACCTAAAATTCGTTGATGAACCCAAGGGGGACCTCATGGACATTTACGCCACGCCGGCGGAAAAGCCGGTGCCTCCTAAAAGAACGCCGGAGGAGCTCGACCGCCTAAAGAAGGACATAGAAACCATAAGAAAATGGGTGAGAAGGAGATTTCCGGAGTAACCTCCACACCCTTCATTTTTTAAGTCACACCAAGGTCAGTTGCTCATTGTCGTGGGAGTAGATATAGACTGCGTTTTTGATGCTCCTAAGTTTATCTATGGACGTTAGGGCTTGATCAGCGCGATAGAGGACTCCGGGAATGTTTCTCTTCTCCAGATTTTCTCGAAGGGGTGCAGCGTCGCCACAGTACACGTAGTTCCTTCCATCCTTCCTGATGATGACTGACTGGTGCCCAATGGAGTGTCCAGGTGTTCGAGTGATGATTACGTCGTCGGTTACTCGATACTTTCCGTGAAGAGGCACGTATTCGATGGGCACGTCAAAAAACTCTCGGATGTAGGCGGCTTTTTGAAACCTGTCTGGGGCATACGCGTAGCGGAGTTCGTCCCCCTGCACATAAAACTTTGCGTTCGGTAGAGACGCGTTGTTGCCGCAGTGGTCAAAGTGCAGGTGTGTGTTGATGACCATGTCGATGTCTTCCAGCTTGAGACCGTGTTTTTGCAGTTGCGCCCTAAGCGCTTGCTCCGGTTTTCTGTTTATGGTGTGGAACTTTCGATGCTTCTCTGGGAGCTCTCCGACTCCGGTGTCTATGAGAATCTTTTCTTCCCCGGATATGACTAGGAGGGGTTTTAGGGCTGCCTCGTAGGGTTGCCCCGGATACTTTGTGTAGACGAGGAAACTTTTGTCAAGGGTGAAGTATCCGTCGCTGAGGAGATGCAACTCCAACTTTACTGTGCCTCTCATCCATTTGCTTGTTAACTATGTCAAATAGAGATAAAGAGGTTACGGGCTCGCATGAATTAAGGCTTGCTGGCGTTTCGGATGTTGCTCCGCAGCTTGTCGAGTTGTTGAACTAGGGTAATCAGATCCGTGAATGATGAAATGAGGTAGGTAGCCCCGGCCAGGGTCAATTCTTCTGGGGAGGATATCCCCGTTGTCACACCCACTGCGATAACGTTCAGTCCCTGAGCGCATCTCATGTCCCCTACGCCGTCTCCCACAACCATGGCTTCTTCCGCCTTAACATTTAGCGCCCTTAACGCGGCTTCAAGGTGAGCCGAGTCCGGCTTCACCGCCGAAACAAATTCACGAGTGATGACCGCGTTGAAGAAACTCTTAATTCGAAAACACCTAAGGATGTAGCTCGTGGATTTCTCGCCATTAATGGTGAAAAGCGCTGTCTTTAATCTCGTTTGCCTTAAGGCCTTAAGGGTTTCGACGACGCCGGGCAGCAAGTTGGTCGTGTGGGCAGCCTCCAGCTCGTAACGATCCGCTAAGGAAAGCACGGCCTCCCTAACCCTTGCGATCTCTTGTTCACCCTTGCCGTTGTTTCTCATGCAGATCTCCCCCTTCTTTAGCATCTCAAATATGCTCTCGTTCAAAGAAAGAATCGACGGGGGGATACCCTGCTTGTTGAGAAATTGTATCACCTCAGCCCTCATCGCCTTGTAGTCGAGATTGAAATCCACGATGGTCCCGTCCAGATCAAAGATCACAGCTTTAATCACTTAACACGACCTCGCTCACGATGAGTCCGTGAGTGGGCTTAATGGTGACCACACAGAAATATAATTTACGGTTTTCTTGGATTATAGAAAACCAATTATTTTTTGGGAAAACACTGATAAATAAGAAACTAACGTTAAACCTTAAACCATGACAGTGTTTCAATAAATGAACATTACTCTATTTCTCTACACTAGAATCCGAAAATTCATTTTAATAATTGAGGATGCCCATAACATCCGTCTCAACAGTAGCGATCTATGTGAGTATGTTGACAAGGCTAAACTGGGAGAATTGGCTGTTTCCCCTTTTTTCTGCACCCATTTCTACAAGTTGCCTGAATAAGCCTTTATTGATTCCTCCTTTCTGATATTCACCTAAATCGTCGATGAGTATTGGTCTTCCATGAACGTCGATCGGCGGGCATTTTACTCCTGCTTCGTGCGTAGAGTAGGGAACCCTTGTAAGTTGCTTGAGGTTACCTAAGCAGTTCATGTTTAAGGTGGCGTGTGGTGCTTCCCTCAATAACCCCTCTTGAAGCAGTTGGTAAATCCATCTGCCCGTATCTTCTTGGCCAAAATCAAGCTCTACAACGCTCTGTAGGAGGACATAAACGTGGAATCCGCGCCACGTCCTCACAATTAATGATTCAACATCGAAATGCTCTTTGAGCTGCTTGGTTAGGCCGCGTACTTCCTTAAAAGTCTCTTTCATGTTAGGGTGTTTCATGTTGGAATCGAAGTCAAAGAAGACCTTCTCCAAGCCGAAAACGACGCCGGGGACTCTGAAGGGCTGAACCGACATGAAGCAAGGGTTTCGATTTCCAATGCAACTCTCAACCGTGCTTAGAAAAACGTTTGGATTATCCGTAAACCAGGATTTCGAAGAGCCTATCTCCCGGCCAAAAGGGCCGAACCAGTCCAGCCAGAAACTTCTGTGCTTCCTTAAGTCCCTTAAGTCCTTCATTCTCATACTCTCAACAACCTTTATTCAGGTGGTATTACTGTGGCTTTTAGCACGGGTCTTAGTCTTTGGCTCTGGCTGATGGCTACCCAATCGGCTTCCATATCGACGACTACTATCGTGGTTTCTCCAGCCTTTATTTCGAAGTGCACGATGACATCGACGTGTTCAGGGGGAACTATGAGATCCACGGTTTCTCCGCTAAGGTACGTGGCCTTGGCTGTGGTTATAGTCATTCTCAGCTTGGTGTAGTTTCCTGGCGGAATTTCAGTGACGGAAAGATCTTCGGTCACATTACGTAGCGCCAATATATCAACGGA
>Ga0315314_1000429_pt1 | contig 46887 bp, 50 predicted proteins | sample TDP9_MG_FD_203631 | JGI IMG/M metagenome (GOLD analysis project Ga0315314, IMG submission 203631) | Freshwater sediment microbial communities from Lake Towuti, South Sulawesi, Indonesia - TDP9 | ecosystem: Environmental > Aquatic > Freshwater > Lake > Sediment | place: Indonesia: South Sulawesi... | reverse complement strand
TCTCGCCCTGCAACTCTGGTCTTCAGGTATCCATGAGGCTCGAATATTGGCAGGCATGATTGACGTTCCAGAAAGCGTGACTGAAGAACAAGTGGAAGGCTGGGTTAAAGACTTTGACTCCTGGGATGTCTGCGACCAATGTTGTGGTAAGCTCTTCGACAAGACAACATTCGCCTATCGAAAGTCGATTGAATGGAGCAAAAGAAACGAAGAATTCGTGAAGAGAGCAGGATTCGTCCTAATGGCTACCTTACCCTTCCACGACAAAAAAGCAAAAGACGACGAATTCCTCAAGTTTCTGCCAATAATCAAACGAGAATCTGTGGACGAGAGAAACTTTGTGAAAAAGGCGGTCAATTGGTCTTTGCGGAGCATTGGAAAACGTAGCACGTATCTAAATAAAACTGCTATAAAAACAGCAAAGGAAATTCAAAAGATAAATTCGAAGAGCGCTAGATGGATTGCCTCAGACGCCCTTCGAGAATTAACCAGCGAAGCAGTGCAAAAGTGGTTGCAACGAAAAAAACGGGCTTAAATTACGGGATGGCTATTTATCGTTTCGAGTTGAAACGTAATAATATTCATTAATCTTTTTCTGGTATCGGTCGAGTTTGGAGCCTTCTTTGTTTACTCTGGGTCGTTTTGTGGCTGGGTCTCTTCTGAACGTTATCTTCATGTTCTTGAGGAACGTGTTCATTCCCTTTCGCAGCGTGGAAGGCGCGGTGGCGTAGCCTTTGATTCCTGGCTCGCCCGTGAATATCATGAGTCGGTCGGCGATGAAGTCTTGTGCGACTACATCATGTTCTACAACAAAGGCTGTGGCGCTTCGAGTTTCGATAACTCTCCTGATGGTCCTCGCCATGGCTAAGCGTTCTTCAACGTCCAAGTACGCGCTCGGTTCGTCGAGCAGGTACAACTGGGCTTTCTTAGACAGGCACGCAGCTATGGCTGTCCTCTGCAGTTCACCTCCGCTCAATTGTGAAACGTCTCGTTCTAGAAGTGTCTCAATATCCAGAGGCTGCAGAATCTCACTCTTGTACCAACCAGACGTGTACTCTTCTTTAGCCATGCTCCTCAGCAGTTCCTCGACAGTGCCCTTGTACTCGGCTGAGATGTACTGGGGCTTGTAGCCCACATCCGACTCGCCCTGCATCGGGGAGACTCCCACATCGGGTTTTTCTATTCCTGCCAAAAGCTTCACGAATGTTGTCTTTCCGATGCCGTTTGGTCCGAGGATTCCGATGACTTCGCCCAATCCGGCTTCTCCAGCTTCGGCGGAGAGCGAAAATCCGCTGTACGACTTCTGCATGGCTTCCCACTTCAGCATGGTTTCGCCTGTGCCCCAGCCTGTTGAGGGCGGCTTGACGTGGAAGATTATTGGTTCTCTGCGAAATCGAATGTTTTCGTCTGGGACGAAGCCTTCTAGATAGATGTTTATGCCTGTCCTAACGGCGTGAACATGGGAGACTATGCCGTAGACTCCTGGGCAGCCGTAGAATACGCAGATTTGGTCCGATAGGTAATCGAGTATGGCGAGGTCGTGTTCAGCCACGATGACGGTTTTTCCCTCGTCCTTGAGGCTCCTTATCACGCGGGCTGCTTGAAGACGCTGCTGGACATCTAGGTAACTCGAGGGTTCGTCGAAGAGGTACACATCAGCCTCTCGGCAGATTGTGGCAGCTATTGCTACTCGTTGGAGTTCGCCTCCGCTCAGCACGTCCAGTGTGCGCTCAAGGATGGTGCCCAACTGCAGCTGTTCTGTTAGTGTTGCGAATCTGCCTTTTTCGTCAACTTTCTCGAGGAGGTCTTTCACCTTGCCCGAAACCGCTTGAGGCAGTTTGTCGACGTATTGTGGCTTGTGTACTACTCTGAGGTGTTTTTCACTGAGCCTTTGAAGGTACTCTTGAAGGGTTGAGCCTCGGAAATGCTGAACTATCTCCTGCCATTCGGGTGGCTGAGAGTATCTTCCAAGGTTGAGTTTCACCTCGCCTGACAGAATCTTGAGCGCGGTTGTCTTTCCGATGCCGTTCTGACCCAGCAAGCCGAGGACCACGCCGACTGAGGGAATTGGAAGACGAAACAGCTTGAACGTGTTGGGTCCAAAACGGTGGCTGCATTCCTCCTCAAGCTCGTCAGGTAGGTTAACGATGGACAAAGCCTTGAAGGGGCATTTTCTGACGCATATTCCGCAGCCAACGCAGAGCGATTCGACTACGACTGGCTGGTCGTCTTCAAACCTTATGGCTTCAACCTTGCTTCGCACGGGCGGACAAAAACGATAGCACGCCCTGCCGCATCGTTTGGGTTCGCATTTTTCGTCGTCAAGAACGGCAACTCGAACCATACTTTTTGGTTTACTCCCGTCTGCGAAATTGGAATTCATCAATGGTGAGGCTGGTAATAAACTTACTTTCACGTCTTCTTTGAAAATTGATTAACTGGGTTATGTTCACAAAATAAAATGAAAAGTGAGTTTAGCTGTAGGCGTGTTTACCATTCTTCTTCCTCCCACTCTTCCTCTGTTCCTTCCTCTTCGCCTTCTTCTTCCCATTCTTCTTCCATGTTTTTTCACCTCCGCGCCATAGGTTGAGCACCCTTAGTGAACACATGCTCAGTTTTTTAAGTGTTTCCATACGTCAACTGTTGATGTTTTGGGGTGAACGGGGCATAAAAGGAGCGTTTTGGGGTTGTTTTTTCGCTTTTTTTCTGGACTGTAGTTGTGGCGTGCTGTCTAGAGGTTGGCGCTCTGCATGTCTGTTTCAACTATCATCTTTGCTTCCATGCTCGCTTTGGGTTTGTTGGTTATGGGTGTCATGTACGCCCAGCAGAGGTTTGGTGTGTTGTGCGCGGCGCCGACTCCGCCTTTGGTGTCGACGGCGATTAAGCCCATCGAAGACTTTAGGCGCAGTCTTTTGTTCACTAAGGCTATGGAATTTTCCACCGCCTGCTGTGCCGATTGCCCGTTGTGCATAAGGTCGCAGGTGTGTTTGGCTAGGACCAGTCTTATGGCTACTTCGCCTATGCCGGTTACTGAGCAGGCTCCTGCTTCGTTATCGGCGTATGTGCCTGACCCGATTAATGGAGAATCGCCTATTCTGCCTGGGAGTTTGAGTGAGAACCCTCCTGTTGACGTTGCTGCGGCTGTATTGCCGTCCTTGTCTAGTGCCACGGCGCCCACTGTGTCCGTTTCGAAGAGTTTAGGGTGGGCTGCAATTAGTTTTTTGAGTTTGGGGAGGTTTTCGATTTCTCCGTTCTTGAGTTTTTTGGTGAGTTCGCGCCAGTAGCGTAGCCGCAGTTCAGTTTTGGGATCTCTCTTTTCAACGTTGAAGAGTTGGGCTAGTTTTTCTGCGCCGTCTCCCAGTACGAACACGTGGTCTGTGTTCTCCATTGTTATTCGGGCTAGGCTAATGGGGTTTTTGATGTCTTTGAGCAGTGCTGTGGCGCCTGCCCTTAGGGTTTTGCCGTCCATGATTGAGGCTTCCATTTCGATGCGTTTGTCTATGGTTAGGGTTGACCCGAGTCCTGCGTTGAAGACGGAATTGTCTTCCATAGTTTTTACGGCTGTTTCGACGGCGTCGAGGGCTGTTCCACTTTTTGATTTCAGGATGTCGTATCCTGTTTTGGCTGCTGTTTTTACGCCTGTTATTCCGGCTTTTCGTCTTTCAGGCTGCCAAGCGCCAGCTCGGCCGTGGACCACGATTACGGGTTTCAGCATGGCTGACGACGCTTCCTAGGTTTTTTGGTTGATGATGTTGAGAGTGTGTGTTGAGTGTGGTTATTTAAGCTCATCTGAGGTAGGTTGAAGGCATCATTATTGTTGTGTGCCGTGACGGCTAAGAAGCAATTTTCAGAAGAAGAAGGGGACAAATCCCTTTAGCCTTCTTCTTCTGATGCTGTTGGCTTCAATGTGTTTAGTTAAGGTTGGTGAGCCTGAACTAGAAAAAGAAAAGGATAGAGGATTGCGTTTTCTTGTTTTCGTTGGCTGTTTTGGTTTTTTTAGCCGCCTACTATGGCTTTTACTGTGGGCTTCAGGTTGAGGCTGTGGCTTATGGCTATCTGTGCGGTTTCGGGTTCAAGGTCGATGAGCACTGTTAGGGCGCCGCTGGCTGTCAGGATCAGGTGAGGCTTCAAGATGATTTTTATGTTTTCGCTGGGCACTTTGTTGAGTTCGATTGTTGAGCCGTCTATGTCGGTGGCGTTGGCTGTTAACACGTGCATCTTTATCATGGTGTAGTTGCCCGTGGGAATCTCTGTGTCTGAGAGCGTTAATGTTATGTTTTGCAGGTTTAGCAGGTCGAAGTAGATTGGTTTGCCTCCGAGTAGGGCGAGTTCGATCCATGTTTCGGTTTGGTTCTCTCCAGCCTTCTGTATTGAAAGTTTGTCTATTGTGATGTTCAGGTGCCTTAATTCTGCGGGTTTGTCGGTTATCTGTATGGTTAGTCTGCCCCTGTCCGAGACGAAGCTTGGAAACCTCAGCGCGGGAATCTTCAACGCTGTGGCAGCCACACCGCCGATTATTAGGACGGCTATGAGTATGCCGACTGCCGCAAATACTCCTGCGTTGGGTGTGTTGTCTGACATGTTTCATCCCTTCTCTATCTGTCCGTTTTTTCAAGCCAATAAAAAGTGGCGAGGGTCAATATAATGCAACGTTTTTGAACACCACGGTACAACTAATTGAACAACGCTCGCCCATGGCTTTCTGCACATCCACCTCTCTTGGCGCAAGGTTAATACGATTTGGCTTGAGTATGCGGTTGGTATAAACAGGGGAAATAGACTTGCCAGAACAGGTCAGAGTAGCCATCGCAGGTGTGGGCAACTGCGCTTCAGCCTTGGTTCAAGGCGTGGAGTACTACAAGACCGCAAGAGCAAAGGCGAAGGTTCCTGGCCTCATGCACGTTAACTTCGGCGGCTACCACATCCGAGACATAAAGTTCGTCGCTGCGTTTGAAGTGAACAGGAACAAGGTTGGAAAAGACCTGTCCGAAGCCATCTGGGCTGAACCCAACTGCTGCGCCAAATTCTCCGATGTGCCCAAGCTCGGCGTGAAGGTCCTGGCCGGACCCATCCTTGACGGTGTTGCGCCCCACATGAAAGAAGCCTTTTACACTTACAACGAGGGAGAGGACAAAGCAGTAGATGTGGCTGAGGCACTAAGGGAGGTTGAAGTCGACGTCCTGGTCAACTTTATTCCCGTTGGGAGTCAAAAAGCCACTCGAGCCTACGCCGAGGCTTGCTTGAGGGCAAAGTGCGGCTTCGCCAACTGCATCCCAGAGTTTATCGCTTCAGACGACTTGTGGGCAAAGAAATTTGAGAAGTCTGGTCTGCCCGTGGCTGGCGACGACATAAAAAGTCAGTTGGGTGCAACTATACTCCACCGCAATCTTGTTAAGTTGTGTGTGGAGAGAGGCGTCGAGGTGGACGAAACTTACCAGCTCAACCTGGGCGGAAACACTGATTTCCTCAACATGACCGTCGAGGAAAGGCTGCATACAAAGCGCATAAGCAAAACAGAAGCTGTTACAAGCCTCGTGCCATACAAGGTTCCTACAAGGATAGGACCATCCGACTACGTGCCGTTCTTGGGCGACAAGAAAATCTGCCACATATTCTTGAAGGGTCGGAAATTCGGCAACCAGCCCGTGACAATCACGGCAAAGCTTGAGGTGGAGGATTCACCGAACAGTGCAGGAGTGGTCATAGACGTGGTGAGAGCTGTGAAGATAGCGTTAGACCGAGGTATAAGCGGCGCATTGACGGGAATATCAGCCTACGCCTTCAAGCATCCGCCCTTGCAGGTGTCAGACGACCAAGCCAAAAAATGGGTCGAAGACTACATACAAGGAAAACGCGAACGTTAAGGCAGATTAAAAACCCTACTTCACGAATCAGGACGACGATTCAACGCATCAACAGCTCTTTTGTATGCGCGACTGCTTTGGGATACTCTTATTAGCGGGGTTCAGGTTCTTGTAAAAAATGGCTTTCGGCATGATGATTGGACGAGTCCTTTTCAACCTTGCAGCGTTCACTGCAATTGCAGCGTTAATTGCTTTTGCCGCCTACTTTGTTGACTTGAGGCTGTTTTCTGCCAGCCGAGAACTTTCGTCCACCGACGCCTTGTTTCTTGAAGGATTAGGATTCGTCATCATGGGTCTGTTACTCTTGATGGGCAGAGGAGGAATTAATCTGTACAGTCAGAAGGCAGCGCTGTTATCAGCTTTGGCAGGGGCAGTATACAAGAAGGGCACGGTGGGTCCTTCCGAACAGCTGAGAAGAGACGCATGGAAACCTCAGGGATTCGTACGCATCGCTCTCATCCTGATATTTGCGGGCGTCTTCATGCTTCTCATATACTTTCTAACACTCTGATATGTGTTGATCAGAGCTAACAACTCGTTATTCTGGAAAACAGTGCCGCAAAGCTTAAATGCTGTAAGAAGTGAAACCTTATTTTTTGATAGATATTTTTATGAAAAGTATCTATCTTAAGATGCAAAACTAAAGGAGGAAGGAGAAAAGCTATGAATCGAAAATTAGTGGTTGCCATGGGTTGCTCTCTTGTTGCAGTGCTATTGATTTCAACTTTGGCTTCGTTCATCTTGTCTTCGCGTGCACCTGTCTTTCCTGGGGAACCAAGATCACTATCTCAGTTGACCGACTATCCTGGAATGGTTAGAATGCATGAGTTGACGCCACAGCAGATTGAAACAGAGATAATAAGCCTTGAACTCACTGGCACGGTAGGAGGAATGCCTGTGCAAGGAGCCAGCGAAATCAAGCAACAGCTGAGCCAAAAAGGCTACATCCAGAGCTTCTTCGACGTCTTCTTCGATGTCTTCACTCAGGTTGAGGTCACATCTCCTGACGGGCTCTCAACGGTATTTGGCTACGCATTCAAAGGCTGGTCAAGAACCATGCTACCAGATGGTACCAAAGCCCTCATTGTAGGAATCACTGTTCAAGATTTAATGACAAGTGAACAAGACAGCATGATGTTTGGCGTGCCCACCAACGTCTTGCCTCCAGAGCAGATGCCTGGACTCGACCCCTACATAATATGGAACGCTGAACCGTACTTCTTCATCCAACACTACTGGTGGAACTGGTATGACGTTGTATATCCAAGGATTGTCTACTGGAAATACTGGTGGTACGACTCCCACAAGTCGCCAAACTGGTTCTGGGGACCTTACTGGTGGTGGCGAACCTATGTCGTGAGCTACTTTGGCTACTACCGCTGGTACTGGTGGTGGTGGTGGAGCTGGTACTACTGGCGAGGCTGGTACTGGTGGTCAACCGAATGGCCCTACTACTAACAGCGTAGAAACATGAGTCCGCATCTCATTGGAGAGAAGTGACCATGACCTCTAAAAAACTAGTCGACAGACGCGCACCGATAACTATCCTCTTTGCTTTTTCCCTAGCGTTTTCCATTTCAACAATGCTAATCCCGAGAACCACCGCCCAAACGACGTATTATGTGACGATAGAACTCTTTGCTTTCAATCCTGACAATCTCACCATTAAGCCTGGCGACACTGTTGTTTGGACCAACAATGACCCTGTTATCTACACGCTCTGGTTTGTGAGAGTGAGCGACGGATCAACATATCTTCTCTCAGACCCCATTGCGCCTGGAGCGACATGGGCATATACGTTCACCGAGGAAGTGAATCTTCAATATTTCGACCTTGAACGCCTATGGATTACTGGCTTCCTGAACGTGGTGCTTGTCCATGACGTAGCAGTTACCAATATCTTGCCTTACCAAACAGTTGTAGGACAAGGATTTTCCACCAAAATCAACGTGACCGTGCAAAATCAAGGTGAGGTTCCTGAAACCTTCAACTTGGCGCTGTACCTTCTAGGAACACGTGTCCCATTGTCGCTGGGGGCAAGCGCATCCACCGGTTGGAACAACACACAACCTGGACCAACCATAACCGTTAATCTCTACGACGACGTCAAGTTGACCTTGGTGAGCACTGACGGTCTTTCACATCAGTTCCACGTTGACTACAGTGGAAACGGAGTCCCAGACCCTGGAGAACCCTTATCGCCAGTGTTCAGAACCCCAGCGATAACATACGAATTCATTGCCAACACTCCTGGAACGTTCACATACTACTGCACAATCCACCCTGTTACAATGGTTGGAACTTTCATTGTAAACCCAACTCCGACATCAACTCTAATTGGCGTTCAGCCAGTGGGCTTAAACCCCCTGGAAGAAAGAACCCTGACCTTCCTTTGGAGTTCCGCCTTAACTTCAACGATGCCGAAGGGCATCTACACTTTAAGCGCAGTCGCTGACTTGGCTCCGGGAGAGATAGACGTAGACCCAACCGACAACACGTTTACCGATGGCACTGTCATATTGTCCATTCCATGCGACGTCGCAGGCAGCACAACAACACCACCCGCTCCGCCCGACGGTCGAGTTGACTACAAGGACGTGTTCTGGCTGCTCAAGGCTTACGGTTCAGACCCAACCAAACCAAACTGGAACCCCAACCTAGACTTCGCGGGAAGCACAACAACACCGCCAGCACCGCCCGACGGCAGGGTCAACTACATCGACGTCTTTTGGCTGCTCAAAAATTACGGAAAAATAGACCCATAAAAAAACTCCATAATCCCCATCCTTTTTTTAGTTTCTCAGACATCACTGCTTAGAGCTAATAGTATTCGTTTAGTCAACAAGAAACGAGGAGAGTTGACGAGTAAGCCCTAAACAGGCATGGCTTTGGCTTCAATTCCAAAACGCTTTGTAATCTCTCTGGCCAAGACTCGGGCTTCTCCGACTCTGTAGTTGTCAGTAATCACCAGCTTTGGTCTGCTTTCGTTCACGTATCGAAGCAAGCCGTTAAAGTCGGAGTGGTCGCTCAAAGCAATGACATGTTCATTCTCAGCCACCTGCCTCTTTGGGCTGACGAACTCCCAACCGCTCACGTTGATTCGAAAAGTGTCTCTGCCTACGTGTCGCCTTGAATTCATGTGGTAAAAGGCTACGTGAGGCTCATTTTTGGTAATAATCTCCTTTGCAGCGTCCTCGTCCATCGACAAAATCTTGCCAAGCCGCATGCCGTGAGCTTCACAGACTTTCGAGATGTGGAAGACTCTTTCCGGCGCAATGAAGGGAACCTCCACATGGTTCGCATAAAGAATCTGCATAACTTCCTGCAGTTTGCCGTGGTAACCAAAGATGGACACCGGACCGATTTTTAGGACCGATTCCACTAACGAAACTAGAGCGTTTTCAACAAAATTGTGAAACGGACGCACTTGAAACGGACTGCCATAAGTAGCTTCAAGAACAAGTACATCGGCTTCCAAGATTGGTGTGTTGGACATTCGGAAATCGCCTGTGTAAACGATTCTGGTTCCTTCCTTGTCTTCAACCAGCGCTTGAGCCGCGCCCAATATGTGGTCGGCACGGTGAAGAGTCAGCTTTTCATCTTCGTGCGTCAAAGTTTCGCCGTAATTCAAGGCTTGGATGTTGTTCGCCCCAAGAAGAGAGGAACCGCGCATTACCGTGAGCAGGGCTCTGGTCGCTGAAGTCATGGCTACGGCTTGACAACTCCTGAGACTGTGCTGCAGCCCAGCGAGATGGTCATAGTGTGCATGGGAGACCACCCTTATCGGACGTGACTCATCGAAGCCATCACAAGCCACGTGTTTCCCGAGTAGCACAGCGCCCTTCCGTGTGATAGAAGCCTTAAGATACATGATAGCCACGTCTTCCGCCCCCTTTATGGATTTGAGAAGATAAGGTTTGATGACACGTTGGAAGCAAAATTCGGGTTCGAAGTTAAGTATTTATTTTCTATACACGATTTTGATAATTCTTATATACCTATGTTGTGGAGATATTTTATAGAGAGAGACCCAAGTGGGTGTTCCCCCATGTTAAGGTTTAGGTATGCCTTAACACAAGATGGAGCGAGGAGATGCGCTAAAAACGAGTTTTACTTACAGCAGACTCCGAAGTATAGAGGCTACACGGAAAAGATTTTTAGGGCTTTGTACAGTTCGGAGCCATTAACAATTGCGGAAATCAGCCAGAGCACAGGTATTGACAGACGTGCTGTTAACGGTGTAATAACGTTCAACGTTGTCGCAGGATACATTCGACGAATAGTCATCTAACCTACTCGGTTGAAATCTCTTTCCTGCGCATCCTCGGTAGTTTTCATACTAAATAGACGATTAGGGAAAGTTATTTAGTGAAGCCAACGCTAGAGAAGACTGTCGAACAAGGGTGAAAACTTAGGCATGGTTGAAGAAGGCGACGTTATAGGCTTTCTCAAAGACCGTCAGGGACAAGCCTCCCTAGACGAAATCGCCCAAGGCTTAGGCGTGCCGAAATACGGTCCCAACTCTGCTTACGCCCTGCTTCAAGCACTACGAAATAAGGGAATGGTTGACAGACGAGGCGAAATGTGGGTTCTTTTGACCGCTGAAACATCGATATCTGAGGAAAAGAGAGGAGAGAAGGAAGAGAAAAAGACTGAGGCAGAGGCTAGGGCTGCGCCTGACGTTGAAAAACTGATGAAGGCTATGGCGAAGACCTTTGCAGAGGCGGTTAAGGGAGCCAGGACACCCGCAGACGAGTGGGAGCTAGCGACAAAACCCATGAAGACCGAGATTGAGAAGAAAGAGGAAAAACTCAGCGCGTTGGTCCTACGCCCAGATGCGGAGGCTGAAGCTAAAAAACCCCTCTTAGGCTTGCCAACGGGCACGTTTCTCGATTACCTGTTCATCTCACCTGAAGGAAAACCGCTAAACGGCATACCAATCGTAGGACAGTTCGCCATTACAGGTCTGCCAGGCGCAGGTAAATCTATCCTAGCTGAGGAGATAGCGGTCAAGGTGGCAGCCTCGGGTCGGAAAGTTCTGTTTGCGACGGCGGAAGACACGTGGAAGAGCGTTACCCCGCGCTTCGACCTGCAGTCGAGGCTGAAGCAGAAAGCCGAGATTTTGAACTCGGATTGGAGGAAGGTTATGGCAAACCTGTTCGTGTTAGACACGGTTGCCTTTCCCGAGCTACGAGACTGGAACACCTTCGCCGAGACCTATCGCTATGTTGTTGAGAGCGAGAAAATTGAGTTGGCGATTATCGATTCGGTCACGGTTCTCGAAGCTTACAGGGGGGCTTTAAAGTACAGAGTGATGGAGCTAGCCCGCTACAATCAACTGCACGGCGTCACAGGCTTATACGTCAACCAGCGCAGCGCCGAGATGTGGGACACCTATGAAATGGCAGGCGGAATCGGTTTAGCGCACAACCTAGACGGCACCATACTAGTCGACTATGGGCGCGTTTATTGGCAGGACCAACAGGTGGATTTGGAAGCCAAACGGGGCGAGTTTGTGCGCATCGCCAGGGTTTTGGACTGCCGCATGTGCAATTTTGAACGCAGACGCTTGCGCATAGACATCACCCCAGACGGCTTCATCAAACTTCTAGAGCCTATTCCCAAGCCATCAGAGTAAAGGGAGAGAAATGACCGTTGTCAAGCCGCCCTCTTTCAACGAACTAGTGCGCAAGTATGGTAGTCGTCAGGCGGCTGTTCAGCATTTACTTGATTCTGGCTTTAAGCCCGAGGAGATTGAGTGGAAACACGGCGTCCCATACCATCTAATCAGGTTGTATATCTCTGGCCGCAGGCTCACGAATCCAGCGTTGTTCTCCAGCGTTGTGAACACCTACGAGCGCTTGGCGCTGTTGCGGAGCAAGAAGGGCAAAGAAACCGAACTAGTCAAGTTCTTCAAACGAGAGGACTTGAGCCTCGAAGTAAAAACTCGGTTGGCAACAGGGCTTCTGACTGAGGAAAACTTGAAGGTTGGTCCGGGTATAGTCGAGCGCGCCATAAGCTTGGCAACTGGAACGTCCATTAACGAAGTTAGGCGTCTGCTCATCGACTATGGGGAGCACGGAGAAGTTGCCTTCCTGCTGAAGAAGCCGAAGGAGGCGGAGTTGACTGTTGAAGAGGTTTTTGAAGCCATACGGATGCTGCCCAGTTTGACGAGAATTTTTGAGCGTGACCTGACGGTTTCGAGCCTGCTTCGCGTCGGTACACCGGTTGAGGCAAAATACATTGTTCGACTGCTACTGGGTGATTTGAAGCTCGGGTACTATCAGAGCGCTGTCGTTAGGGCTGTTGCCAGAGCCTACAATGTGCCTTTTGAACTCGTTGAAAGCGCCTCTGCCATCCTTGGGTTAACCGAAGGCTTGTTGCTCGCGCCTCAGGGCGAGGTGAAGCTTTCTGAGGTCAAGCTTCGACCTGGACAGTTTCTCAAGCCTCAGCTGGCGAATTTGTATGAGCCTGACAGAGTGTCGTATCCGGTTAGGGCAGAGTACAAGTACGACGGCAGTCGACTCCAGATTCACAGGTGGGGCACCGACACTTGGCTGTACTCCAGAGGGGCTTTAGAGAAGTCGCAGACACTGCCCGAAGTGGTTGAAATAGCAAAGCGGTTCAAGGCGCAGAACTGCATCTTGGACAGCGAAGTCGTGGCAGTTGACAAGAACGGAAAGTTCCTACCCTTCCAATTTTTGATCGAGCGAACCGTGCCGAAGGAGTTGACGCCTGAAGAGCTTGCTGAAAGGAAGAAGAACGTAGGCGTTACCGTTCGGGTTTTTGACATATTGTTCTTGAATGGAAGCGAACTGACTGGTCTGCCCCTAGTTGAGAGAAGAAAATACCTAGTAGAGGTGGTTCCCAGTCAATATTTGGCTGAGGGAAAGGACTGCGGCAACGAGTTGGAGCTCATGAGGTTTTACGAGGAAGCCTTGAAGGCTGGTCTGGAGGGCATAATCGCGAAGAGTCTGTTATCTACCTATACTGTTGGCGAACGCACTTACACTTGGCTCAAGTTGAAACCAGAACGGGACACGATAGACTGCACCATAGTGAAAGCCCTGTTCGGCAAGGGAAAACGGGCGGGCTTGTATTCTTCGTTTCTGATGGCTGTGAGGGACCCTGTTGAAAAAAGGCTGTACACTATTGGCAGGGTGTCGAATCTGTCTGAGGAGAACATGGAGGCGCTTAAGGAAGTCGTTGAAGAGGCCAGAACAGGCGAAGACGAAGAGGGGGTTTTCGTGAAGCCGACGGTTGTTGTCGAAGCAACGTACCAGGAGATTCAGGAAACAGACGAAACCACAAGCGGCTACTCCCTGAGAGTGCCCAAGCTGGTTCGGTTCAGACCTGACAAAAAAGTGGATGAAATCGACGACCTAAACAAACTGAAAACGCTGTACGAGGTGCAGTACGAGCGCTATCCAGTTCAAACCATATAATTTGCTATGACTCTCTGTGACTTTCGATGTAGCCAAAAGTGACGTTTAGGGGATGGGCTGTGTTGTTTAGAAGAATTTTGTGTGCTTGTTAGTGTTGACACGCCCTTAGTAACGCTAACATGCTGCTCTGCTGGAAACAAGATTTCAAAAGAAGAAGGCGACAAATCCCTTTAGCCTTCTTCTACCAGAATGCTCCGCTTGTTTTTCAATGGGCGTTGAGTGGATGGTTAGGTTTCTCTCCATCGGGCTTTCACTGAAGTCAACACTACGAATGCTACTGTTGTTGCGACGAGGATAAGCCATCTGATTATGATGGTTTCGGTCGAGAGTGGCAGCAGTCCCATGTATGACCTTACTAAGCCTGCCGCGTTTGAGGTTGGAATTAGCACTGATATCCAGCTTAGGTTGCCAAGTATTGTTTCGGGGTAGAACACGGGTGGAACAAAGACGAAGGCGAAGCCCAAGAGGGTTGAAACGTTGTTCAGCACCATCATACTGACCTTTGAAAGATAAGTCGAAATAGTGAAGCCGATGGCGCTCATAGATGCCCACACCAAAACGATGGCTAGAATTGTCCACAAAGTGGTTGTAACTGTCAACGCTCCCAGAGAGGCTATCACGGCGCCGAAGAAGACCAAGCTGGGAATAGAAAGCAGCAACGGCGCCAAAGCAACGCCCAAAGCGTAAGAGGCTGGATGAACAGGCATGGCGACGATCATCTCTCTTATCTTGACGTACCTGTCCCAAGAAATGTCCTGCACGCCTGACAGGACAGCGACGAAAGCCACGCTGGAGAGCAAAGCTCCAATCAACCCATGAACAAGCAAGCCGCCCCCGCTGAAAATGAGCATGAAGAAAAGCGGAATAGCTCCAATCGTGGCTAAGAGCAGGATTGTCAGGGGATTCCGCCTAAAATCAGGATAAGACTTGATCCAGGCAACTATCAGCATGTCCGAGACGATTTTAGTCATTCTCATGGTTTACGCCTCCCACAAGCTTGACGAACACATCTTCCAACGTAATCGGAGACGCTTCGGCTCGCAGGTTCATTTTCAACGTGGTCTTCAGCAGTTCCAGAGCCTCTTCCTGAGTCTTCAAGTAAACGATGTATCGATCACCGAGCTTTGCGACCTCGCCGAAGTCAGATAACCTATCAAACTTTCCCTCAACGACGACACGGTACTTTTCCGGCGTCAAAGCCTTAATCTCCTCGAGCCTACCCTCCGCAATGATGTTGCCCTTGTTTATCACCGCAAGCCTGTCTGAGACAATCTCCGCCTCTTCCATCATGTGAGTGGTCAAGAGTATGGTCTTGCCCTCGTTCACCAGGTCTCTAAGGGTAGACCAGACGCCTCTTCGAGCCACGGCGTCCAAACCGCTCGTGGGTTCGTCCAGCATGAGCACCTCCGCGTTTGAGGACAGCGCTGACGCGATTATGGCTCGCTTCTTTTCGCCGCCAGACAGGGCAGAGCACATTCGGTTCCTCAGCTCCCAGAGGTCAACTGCCTTCAGCGCCTTCTCCGACATCTGCCTAGCGTCAGAAGCCGACATGCCCCTTAAACGAGCAAAATAGTAGGCGTATTCCCAAGGCGTAAAGTTGTAGTAGGTAGCCGCATCCTGCGGAACAACCGCAATGTGCTCCCGCATCTCTTGTGCTTCCTTCACTACATTGTAGCCTAAGACGTACGCGTCTCCCTTAGTCGGCATCAACTGAGTGGCAATAATCCTCAAGAACGTGGTCTTGCCAGCACCGTTTGGACCCAGCAGAGTGAACAACTCACCCTTGCCCACAGTGACATCGACACCTTTCAGAGCCTCCACCGTTTCCCTGCTGCGGTAGACTTTGACGACTCCATTAGATTTCACAGCTTCAGCCATGTCCAAGCATCTTCACAAAAGTCATTGACGCGGTGCTTATAAACAAAGACGCATGTCGAGAGAACACTCCTTGTAGTCTCAACTTGTGACTAAGCGAGTATTTCCTAACGGTGCACGGTCCAGGCAGGGTCTAAACGTGCGCATAAACCCGGTCGCTAGAGTATTTACCTGTCGCCATTTCGTTCTCAATCTCTCTCAGCAAAAGAATCCTTTGAAAGGTTGCCGGGTGCGTTTGAAACCATCGGTTGATTGTAAGCCACCTTGACTTTGCCTCTTTTTCCATGGCGAGTTCAAGCTCTCTCTCGTCCAACACTCCGTCTCGGTCAAGGTCGTACTCCTCCTTCTTGCTGATGATGCTCTGCACCTCAAGCTTAGCTAGAGCAGGGTCACCAATGTATAGCGTCCGAGCGCCTTCATTTTCGGGATGAGGCGCAAGCGACAGGCCGTAGGTGATTTTTGTCAACCCACTGGCTAGACTTCTAGGCGAACCCGTTACGTAGGCTGAATAAGCGTCTGAATAGTGTTCGCGAAGTCGGCTCAGCCTCATAACGAATAGAAGGGAAACAATGTAGATTATGAACGAAATCACCGCGACCGCGAATAATGCTGCTGCAAGACCCCCGCCCTCTTTCTTGCGTGCTGTTCTTCCACTCACCCAAGCCGCCTCGTAAGTTCCTCTGAATATCAGGTAGGCTATGAGAGGCAGAGACGACAGCGCCGTCATTATCAGGAAGTCTCTATGCTTGATGTGCCCCAGCTCGTGTCCGATTACGCCCGTCACCTCATCCTTGTTCAAGTTCTGAAGCAAACCCTCATGAACCGCAAGGGTGGCATCTCGGCTGGTTCTCCCGAAGACAAAGGCGTTGGGCGTGGAATTTGGCACAATGGCAAGTCTGGGAGTTGGGATGCCACTTTTTTGGGCGAGTTCGTTCACGGTCGATTCCAACCACGGGTTCTCACCAGGCTTAAGATAGCGCAGTCGAGTCGACGCCCTCACGATGGCTGGTCCAATGAGATACTGGATAAGTATGAAAACTCCTGCAAGCACAAAAGCCCAAACCATGCCCACTTGGAGAATATACATTATTACAGCGAGGAAGACAGCGAATATTACGCCAACTAAGACCACGGGAATGTACATTGCCAGTTTCAGTTGAGCCAGCGAAGCCATGTTTACCCGCCTTTTTAGTCCTGTGGTTTCATCAGAAAACGAAACGCAGAGTTAAGCCTTACTATGAGCAGGTTACAGCATGCGAAGAAGCGTCATGAGAATCGCTGAGCCGAACGGTATCGAAATGTTGTCATCGATGACCTCGAATTTTTCAACTATGCTGGCGAAAGCCGCCCCAACAAATGCAACATAGCCCACGTGACCGTTCATGAAGTAAGCCAAGACCAAACAAGTCGAGAGCATGGCTAGGTTTCCCCACACACCCTTGTTTCGTTTCTTATAGACCAAACTGCGCACGATGCCTGTTAGTCCGTCGCCCCACGCCAGAAAGAGGGCGGAGAGAACCCCAAGCCAGACGTCATTGAAGTACCAGAACACGACAAGAAGCACCGTGCAGGCAATTGTGAAGTAAACATCCGCATAGTTTTTCTTGATTTGAAACCATCCGAAAGGTTTTCGCAGATGCCCGACGAGCGTGAACGCAACCATCAAAGAACCCAAGAGCAACGGAACATGCCAATCGCTGAACACAAAGGGCGCGAGCACTACGCTGACGCCAGCCGAAAGCAGGTGTATGGCTTTGCGTGCTATGTAGGTGCCGAATCTGGCGCTCATCTTGCGTGAAACGTAAAGAATTATGAAGGCATTGTAGGCTGTCAACAAAGCCGCGCTAATTAAATCGCTAAAAATCACGTTTGCGTCTCCTCCCTCTCCCCAGTGCGCCGAAGAATAAACCTGCTACAAAACCGCCGATGTGCGCCCAGTAAGCGATTCCCGTGACCGCCTCAACTCCAAGGGTCAACATGCCGTAGAGCAGTTGGTACAGAAACCAGAACCCCAAGAAAAGAACCGCAGGTATGGGCACGATAAACACCCAGCCTATGAACACCAAGGTCAGAATTCTCGCTCTTGGATACAGCACCATGTAAGCGCCCAGAACCCCGGCTATTGCTCCAGAGGCTCCTATCGCTGCTGTCATCAGGTCGCCTACAAGTAGTTGTGCCCAAATGAACGTTGCACTGGCAACCAGTCCCGAAGCAAGATAGAATACTAGATATCCAAGGTGTCCCAAAGTGTCTTCCACATTATCGCCGAAGACGTAAAGGAACAACATGTTTCCGCCAACGTGCAGAATGTCTGCGTGCAGAAACATCGAAGTGAACAGGGTGTACAAACGCTGTCCCGTTAGCACATCATATGGAACCATGCCATAGTTTGAAACAGCCCTCTCGAGAGAAACCGAATCCGACAGACCCAGTATCGCTGGAAGCCAGTTACGACCTGAAAATTCAGGAAGGAAAACTACCAAAAAGATGATAATGTTAATTATGATGAGCATTCTTGTGACATGAGGCGGGGTTAAGGAACGGTTTTCGTCCCGAATCGGAATCAAACAAATTCACCGAACGTAATGATTCTGTTGCTCCTCTCCAAACTTACCTTGCATTATTTGATTAGCATCAATATTTAACCTTACCCGCCAATCTCCCGATGTTTTTCGCCCTAGCGTATTTGAGAAAGACTGAAGTTGCACATCTGTTCAAGATATCAAGGTCTGGTGTGAGGCATGAGTATAGTCCAGGAGATTCGTTGCTCCAACTGTGGAGCGCCCGTCTCATTTAATCCAGGCGAAATAGTTGCAACCTGCCGCTACTGCGGTTTCACACAGGTCATTGAGACTGGGCAAGCGTTCGTCTTCGAGCACTCTCTGATTGTGAACGAGTACAAGCCCGAGCAAGTGGACCAACTGGTGCGCAATTGGATGAAAGGCGGCTTCCTGAAGCCAAGCGACATGGCAAGGGCTTCCACGATAAAGGAAAAAAACCTGATGTACCTACCCTTCTGGATGATTCCCCTAACAGCAACCAGCAGTTACAAAGGCGTTTTTGAAAGACTCACACCTCCAGTGGTCAAGGAAGGCAAAATCGAGAAGAAGTACAACTGGCTGGTTTTGGCTCGCAAAGCCACAGACTTTCCCACGCGCGAGTACGACGTGCCTCTGGAAGGCAAAATCCCGTTCGATTTCAAAAAAATCGAAGGATTCGCCAAAGTGCTAAACAGTGAAATGGAAAAGGATGAGGCGTTGGAGATTGCGCGGCAGCAAATCGAGGGTCTGCATCGCTATCTGGCTCAGCAAGACGTGGACAAAATCATAGAGATGAAAACCGAATTCGAAGTGGGCGACATCGTTTACCTGCACGCGCCGGTGTGGTTCATAGTTTACGAGTACAGGGGCAGCCGATACCACATTTTTCTCGACGGCGCATCAGGCACAGTCATAAAAGGCGACATACCAGCGGCTCGGTTTGGGTTGATTTGAAAACTCTTAAAAGCCTCTAATTCAACTCATTGAATGGTTTGGAAAAGGAGAAAATCAACTTTGACCGCGAAAAAGGGAATATATGAAAAGGCTAAAGAAGAGATGCGCCTCTCTGAGAGAATCCTCGCGGCTTTGCCTGGCTTTAGAGGCTACAAAGAAAAGGAACTGAGACGCGAGAGCGACAGACTCATTCGCAATCACCTTTATCAGAGACTGATGGAAGCAAGAAAAGACCTGAAAGAAACCTTCCAGAAGCTCTCGGACAGCCGTCTACACGAGGTTTTGACAGACATGGACCGCTTTATCATGCGCTTCGACCGAGTTTCTGAAAAAATCAACCACGCGTCGTATGGCTACGCAGGTTTCTTCAACATCGTCAAAATCGAGGAAGATAAGCTCGATAAAATGATTGCGTTTGACACCGACCTCCTAGACGAAGTGGAAAACATAGTTGAAGAGGTAAGCACATTCAAGAAAGAGACTATGAAACAGAAGCTTGAAAAAACCCGTGAGCACCTCACCAACCTCAACGACATGCTGGAGGCTTTGGAAGAAACTTTTGAGGAACGACACGAGGTTATAGAGGGAGCGAAGTAGAAATGGCACAAGTCATAGAGTGGAAGACCCCAGGACCAGAAGACATAGTCTGGAAATACCCTAACGAAGAAATCACTTGGGGCTCTCAGCTAATAGTAAAAGAGTTTGAAGCCGCAGTTTTCTTCAGGGACGGAAAAGCCTACGACGTCTTCGGACCCGGCAGACACACGCTAACAACGCTGAACCTGCCACTGTTAACTGGAATACTGTCGAGGATAGCAGGCTACGGTGAGAAGCCGTTCAAGGCAGCTGTCATTTTCATTTCGACACGAGTGTTCGCGGGCAAGTACGGAGCGAGAGCACAAACAACGGAGCTAGCACCTCTCCAGGTGCACGGAACCTTCTGGTTTAAGGTTGAGAACCCACAGCTTTTCGTGATGGAAGTGGTTGGAGGTCAGAACGCCTATTCAACCGAAGACGTGAACAGCTACCTGCGCGGCTACCTCAACGAGAGGATTATCGATGAACTGTCTCGATACGATTTGCTGACAGTGTTCACCAAACTGGATGAGACAAGTGTTTCAGCCAAAAATGCTATTCTAGACCCCTTCAAGCGCATAGGATTGGACCTCACTGACTTGCGTTTCGAAGGAGTTGATACCACACCCGAATACAGAGACCGCCTCTTCTGGCTCAAACAGACACGCGCCGCCGAAGAAGTCCTGCGCATGGAGACGGTTAAAGAAGCAGCAAAGGAACTCGGAAAATCACCCGGCGCAGCGTTAGGAGCAGGAATGGTCCTCATACCGCAGATAATGACTCCGACAGGTCCCGCGCCAACGCCTGCCGCAGCCCTGGTCATATGCCCCAGCTGCAACGCCCGAGTGCCAGCCGCGTCAAAGTTCTGCCCAGAATGCGGAGCAACACTCTCAGCGCCCACAGGAACAACTAAATGCCCAAACTGTGGACACCCTGTGCTGAACACGGCTAAGTTCTGCCCCGAATGCGGTCACAAAATGAAAGAGTGAAGGAGACAACCCAGTGGCAAGACAGTTTGAACTGCTCTCGCTCGGCGTGTTCTTAGTCATCGTCGCACTGGTCTTAGTCGCCTACCTCGGGCAGATGATTACAAGACTCGACGAAGTCATCGCTTTAGTCATCGCCCTCTATGGTGTCTGGACCGTCGTGCTCGCTGGAATTCGAACACAAAGACCCGAGAAATACGGAAGAGGAGCCTACAGCACGCTCGTCATGGGCATCCTGCTCATCGCAATCGGCGGTTCATGGTATCTGTACATCGCAACCGCAAACTTCGTCCTGTCCATAGTGCTGCTGCTCATAATAATCGGAATCTTAGCCGTGGCTTCAGCGCTTCCATCCATACGACAAAAGTAAGCAACCTTCCAATCTATTTCTATTTAATGGCTTTGTTAGTTTACGGGTTGTTAGAAAAGCAGCTGTGGCGCCTACGATTCCTAAACTGACATCTATTGCGCCGTCTATGTTGCGCAGGGTTATCGGAAAAGTGAAAAACGAGTCTGGAACCCTGCCGATGAGGGGGCTGAAGAACAGTTCCAACCACTCCCAAAACAAACCGCCAATCAACAGGAAACCAGCAAGTCTCAGCAGAAAATCAGCTTTTCGAAGGCTTGCTCCAGCCCAACCGTGTTTCCGAAGCTTCTCGCTTAGGCGCACTTGCAGACCAACTGATGCAGCGCCTTTGCTTGAGTATTCTGAAAGCACGAAGCCGAACCAGAAGTGGGGGAGGATGTCGAATTCAGGCAAGACATCGTAGAGTAAGAGAATGCCTACGATGTGAAGAGCCAGAAGCAAGAGACCATAAGAAACCATTTTCCAGTCTGTGGCGATGGATTCGATAATTGTTCTTGCCTTATGCATATTCATCCTCGGTCAACAACGAGTTTTCCTTCTTTAATCACCTTTTCAACAAGGTTTGTGCCAAATCGGTAGCCGAGGAAACGGTGGCTCGGAGCGTTCAAAATCAAAACATCTGCCTTCTTGTCTGGCTCTAAGCTGCCAATTTCGTTTGCTCGGTTTACTACGTGAGCCGCGTTCAACGTCACAGCCGTTAAAGCTTCTGCAGACGTCATTTTCATCTGGCGACAAGCTAGGGCTATTACCAGTTGCTGATTCTCCACCCAGCAGTTAGGGTTCAAGTCTGTTCCCAAAGCTATTGGTACACTCATGTCAATCATTTTTCTGGCGTCAGCGTATTTTTCCGTCATGAGAGAGAAAGCCGCGGCTGGAAGCAGAACAGCAATTACGCCGCTTTCAGCCATCATCTTCAGCCCTCTGTCAGAAGCGAAAAGCAGGTGTTCAGCTGACACCGCGCCGATTTCTGCCGCCAATTCTGCGCCGCCAAAGGGAGTTAGTTCGTCTGCGTGCAGTTTGGGTTTCAAACCGTGTTTTTTCCCCGCAAGTAAGATTTGTTTGGACTCTTCAGTGGTGAACACTCCTTTTTCGCAGAAGATGTCGCAGAATTCGGCGAGTCGGCGTCTTGCTACGGATGGAATCATTTTTTCTATGATGAGTTTCACGTATCCGCTGTGTTGTTTCTTGTATTCCGGTGGAGTGGCGTGTGCTCCGAGAAAGGTTGGCACCACATCGGTGGGATGAGTCTTGTTCAATTGCTGCATGACTAGTAGACACTTGACCTCGTCTTCGACCGTCAGCCCGTAGCCGCTCTTCGCCTCCACCGTTGTGGTTCCGTGTTCCAACATGACATCAAGCGTCTTCCTGCATTTCTCAGCGAGTTCGCGTTCACTTGCTGCTCTGGTTTCTCTAACTGTCTTCAGGATGCCTCCGCCTTTTTTGTGAATCTCCATGTACGTGGCGCCCTTGAGCCGCATCTCGAATTCCTCTTCTCTAGACCCAGCGAAGACCAAGTGCGTGTGAGGGTCAACAAAGCCAGGGATGACGGTTTTTCCTTGAACGTCAATCGTCTCAGCTGCCTCAAACTTTGACTTGATTTCTGCGGTCTTGTCAACTGCGATTATTTTGCCGTTTTGGATGGCTAAAGCAGCGTCTTTGATAATCTTTAGTACCTGCATTTGTTTGCCAGCTAGTGGTCTTTGACTGCCACTTTCTGGAGTGGCGAGTTCGCTGGCGTTCTCGATTATCAGGTCTGCTTGTTTCTTGGGCACGTTTATTTTCGTCCTTTGTCAATCGTCTTCTGTATGGCTATTTCGAGCACCCTGTCCATGCTCAGGTTGTCTATCTTCATGTAGTAGGCGACAGAGTCTAGAATCGCTTGGAGTGGAGCCATTCCGTTGAACTCTGAGCCCGCGATTGGAACGTTGTAGCGTTCCGCTTCGATTTTGATGAGTTCAAAAACCCTGTACAGCGGTGTTTTTTCGAAATCGTAGACGCTCATCCCGATTTGAGTGATTTTCTTTTCTGGGATTTCAGCCGCCATTGCCTTTACGTCTGTGAACCCTCCCTTTTTTGCGTGTAACGCTCTTGCGATTTTTTGGGCGATTTTGAGGTCTGCTGTTCCAAGGTTTACGTTGAAGCCCGCCATGATTTTTCGTGCGCCCGTTACGGTGGCGCCCGCTGTCTTGTGTGGTCGACTCGGTCCAAAGTCGGGTTTTCGGTCAGGATGCTTAATCATCTCGCCCAGTTTTTCGTAGTCGCCCAGTCGAATCCAGTCTAGGTCTGCTCTTTCAGGCTTGGATGCAGCGGCTGCGTAAAGGTACACTGGAACCTTGCTTTGCTCTGCCAGAGTCTTTCCGAATTTTTTCGCCAAGTCAACGCATTCTTCAAGGGTTATGTTTCTTATTGGAACGAATGGAACAACGTCAACTGCGCCTATGCGAGGATGTTGCCCCTTGTGCTTGTTCATGTCGATTAGCTTCACTGCCTTTTGGGCGGATTCTAGCGCTGCCTTTAGAACCGTGTTTTTATCACCGATGAACGAGACCACGAGTCTGTTGTAGTATTCGTCGAAGGTGTGGTCGAGGATGTGTGCTCCTTTGACGCGTCTTATCTCGTTTAGAATCGTTTCCACAACTCTAGGCTGAGACGTGCTGAAGTTGGGTACACACTCGATGATTTCATTCAAGTTTTAATCACTTTGCCAGAGGCTTGAGTGTTAAAGAAAGCGTGAATTCAAGATTTAAGAACTGTCATGACAAGATGAATGAAAGATTGAAAAAGAAAAAGAAGGATGTTGAGTTTTCTAAGCCGGAGGTGTCGCCGCGAGGACTCGTTTCTTGTGCATGAAGTACGATATCGTTATGATTACGCCCAGCATAAGGGCGGCGAGACCTATTCCAAGAGCTGTCAGCGTGTACATCCATGACGTGTCAACTGGGCTAACCATAGCTGTCGATGCGAGGCTCCGGTACTCTGCGTAGACTGTGTCTCCGTTCCAATCTGCTGTGACCAGCCATTTTCCAGCCTTGTCGGGCTTGAACGAGTCGGTGAACGTTCCGCTGGATGTCGACGTGACTGTCTTGCTCGTTGACATGCCGTCCGGGTCAACTATGTTCAAGGTGATGTCAACCGACATGGCGGGTTCGATGAAACCGTTGACTGCGATGGTTTCCCCAAGAGTGACTGTGGTGGGTGTCAGGCTAATCGTTATGGCTGTTGAGACCTTGCCCACTGTGAAGAACACAGGGTTTGCCAGAATCGTGTACCTGTTTCCATACGGTGACAGGTCGACAGCATACACAGTGTTTCCTTCAGCAGTCGCTGGAACAGTGAACGACACGGCTGCAGTCGAGTTTCCGTAGAGTGCGCCGGTTACAGTTGTCAATAGCAAAGCTGTGCTAGGAATCTCACCCGCAAACTTTGGTTCGTTGGGTCTGTACCACCACAACTGGTATTGACCGCCGGAGTAGAGTCCCGTGAATGACACTGCAACGTTTGCGCCAACAGGTCCTGAAGACTGCGCCAAAGTCATGGCTGACCTTAACGATATCCAGGTCGACACCTTGTTTCTCGATACGGGGTCGTTGTTCACGAAGGTGTTCGAGGTTGAAACCCAGACGGGGTGAGAGTCTGATGTGCTCTGTGGAATCTGGAATGAGGCTGTCAATGTTCCTTCTGGGTCGGTTGTCACTGTCGTGGGCGTTGTTGCCACGAGAACAGCTTGCGAAGCGGTTGTTCCCCTCGGGTCATACCATACGTAGTATGCGGTGTTGGGTTGCAGTCCCTTCCCTGTGATGGCCACAAGGGTTCCAACTGTGGCTGCCGTGGGCATAATCTGCAGGCTTGGGAAAATCACGACTGTCGACAACTCTGAGTCCAATGGGAATGGCACACCAGGTCTGACACTTGCATCTACCGTGAAGTAGCGTGCATTGTACAAGGCAGAGCTGGTTGGGTCAGAGGTTTTCACAACATCAATCACGTGGGCACCCTCGGCGCCTGCGGGTAGGTTGAAGGCTATGTTGATCTGCCCTGCTTCGTCGCCTGTGTCTGTCACTGTGAACGGCATTGTGACTGCTTCTCCTATGCTAGCTCCGTCGATCACGATTTGGTATGTGTCGGTTTCGAATCCCTTACCGGTCACCATGATTGAGGTAACAGGGTTCAGGTTGAATCCCGCTGTTGGCGACACTGAAATGGTTGGCGTGAACGTCACCGAAGTAGAAGCCGTGTTGCCTGTCGTTACGCCGATGGCAGTGATCGATTGTTCGCCTCCCGATAGAGCAGGCATCGCGATCCACGTTGTAAAGAACCCTTCAAAGGCAGTCATTGTTGTTGTCACGTATTCGCCACCAACGTATATTGCCAGTTGTTCGTTGCCGCGGAAGCCTTTGCCTTCAATCTCCACGTAGCTGCCTTCCGTGACATAGTTTGTCAGCTGATAGCTTGTCGGAGCCGAGATGACTTCGAGGCTCGGGGTTATCTGCATCTGCACAGTGTTGCCCGCTTGAACTCCGTTTGGACCTACACCCACGTTCCACAGCCCTCCCACGTATGTTATGCCCCCTCCGGGGGTGGAGGGAAGAGTCGATGTTGTCGCAAAGAAACCGTTAGCGTCGACTGGAATCCAAATAAAAGCCCATGGGAACAAGACCGCTGAGATTCGCGTGTCGCCTTCAGAAACATACCCTTGACCGTATTTGTCCAGGTACACCCAAGTGGGCATCCAAGTGAAGTAGGAGGGTCTTGTTTCTTCTGGGAACTTGACGAGGACTCTGTTCAAGTCGGGGTCGCCCGCAAGCACTGAAGTCATTGGCAGGTAAAGTGTCCCCCCAATCGTTTGCTGGGTAACTCTGGCATCGTTTTCAGTCACGTCTCCAGAATTGTCATAGTCTATGTAAACAGGGTCGTTCGAGTTCCAGACCTGGTCTCCAGTAACATCGAAGAAGCTCACAGGCGTCAGCGACTGGTCGTAGGGTGTAAGAGGCAGCCAGTAGAGAGCGTCCAAGTCCATCCTGTTAACGGCGGAGCCCGTTGGGTAGACTATCGTTGGCCAGTAGAAGCTTCCGGAGAGGCCAGTTGCCACGGCTTCGTTCACGTCGTCTACGGTTCCCAATAGGCTTGTGCCGTCGGAGGCTATTGCGCTGTCTCCTTCTAGCCATATCAATGAGCCGTCGGTGTCTTCTGAACCAAGGCTGGAAGAGAAGAGCTGCTTTGTGAAGGTGAAGGATGAGCCGCCTGCTCCAACGGTGGTTATGGTGACGTCGAGGATTTCTCCGCTAGGTATGGTTGAAGGTATCTCGACTTGTGGAGAATTTCCTTCTGTGAAGGGCGAATCCCATCCGAAGGGCACTGTGGAATCGCTTATGCCTTGGGTTGACCCGTTCTGAATCGTTAGCACACCTGTTAGCAGGCAGTTGATTGGTGAGCCGCCTCTGTAGGTTATTGTAACTGTCTGGATGCTTGTTCCACTGAGACCTGTGGCTTCGAAAATGAATTCAGAGTTGGCTGAGGCGTTGACAGAACTGTACCAGCTCAAGCCGAAGTTGTTGAACGAATACACCCATGGAAATGCGAGAGTTGGTCTAGGCAACGGCGTAGCGAGAAACAGCTCCGGCTTCACTTTGAACGAGGTTGAAGCTGTGATTCCCGATATTTTTCCAGTCGCTGTTACAGTGTAGTCTCCTCTCGGCATTTCGGGAACTCTCTGGGCGTCTGTCAGGAACAGGTATCCCTCCTCGGTTCCGCTGAGCACAGTAAAATCGTCTAGTTCGGTTGTCCCAATCATTACTTCAACTACTTCGCCTTCGCCGAATCCTGAGAGTTGAAGCGTCAGCCAGTCGCCCACAAACCCTTCAGCCAAGAAGAACTCGATGTGATACTTGCTCGACGGGTTGTCTGTTGGAACCTCTGACTTCCCATGCTTCTGGTAGGCGTATTGATTTCGAAGAGTGACTCTTGGAGTTATCGAAAATGACGCTGTTGCAGATGTAGTGGTGTCATCCGCCTTTACTGTGTAGGTTCCACTCGCCAGTTTGGGAACCTGCAGTCTAACAACAAAGTTTCCTAAAGCGTCCGTGTGCACCTGCGCTGGCCATGACCAAGGCTGAATCGAAGGTCTTTGATAGGGCTGTGTGCCTCCAACGAAGCCCAGCCACGCAAATAGCTGGTCTCCCCACATGAACGTGACATCTTTGTCTGGAGTGAACCCACTGCCAGTGACGGTGATGTAGTTTCCGACATAGCCTTGTGTCGTATCAAGTACAATTGTGCCCGGCGGTGCGGCTTTAACCTCGGGTGCAATCTGAACAGGCAACAGAGAAGTGGTCAAAAGCGGCAATGCAATCAAGAGAGCCAAAAGAACACTCAAAGCCTTTAGACTAATCTTTTTCAACATGTTTATTTTTCCTTCTTTTATTTTGCACAAATAGCGCATGCGTAGAATCCATTTAGGATTTGTGAATTTGAAATCAGTATTTTTGCGATTCACTTGGCCACTTTCTGGCGATTACGAAAAACCATTTAACTCGCCCTCTTTCTAGTTGAATAAGCGCTTGAAAACAGCGAAGGGGAAATCGGTTCTTTGCCACAGTCTGGTTTTAACTGGGAGTTTGAAATTCCAACTTGGGAACGCATTTACGAGCTGCTTTTAAACTTAGCCAACCAAATTCGAAGAGCCGAGTTCAAGCCTGATATCATAGTGGGTGTGGCTAGGGGCGGTTGGCCTCCAGCCCGCATCGTGTCAGACCTGCTTGAGAATCCAGAAATCGCTAATGTGAAGGCTGAATTCTATCTGGGCGTGGCCGAAACCAAGGGTGAACCTGTTATCACGCAGCCAGTTTCTGTGCCTGTCAAGAACAAAAGGGTTCTCGTCGTAGACGACGTGGCTGACACGGGCAAGAGCCTAGCCCTCGTGCGAGAACATCTGAAAAAGAAGGGCTCGTCTGAAGTTAGAATAGCAACAATTTATTACAAGCCTTGGAGCGTTGTCACACCCGACTGGTTCGAACGCAAAACAAGCCACTGGGTAGTTTTCCCATGGGAACGCAAGGAAACCGTGAGACGCGTTATAGAAAAGTCTAAGAAACAAGGTGTGCCAATCGACAAGGCAAAACAGACTCTGATACGTTCCGGCTTCGACCGCAAACTCATAGAACGATTCATGATAGAAATCGCCGAGGAAAACCGCACGTGAACACTTGGCTTGATGGCTTCAACCAGCACTTAACAGTCGCTGGATTTCGCGGAGTCAAAATCGCTGACGTCGACGGGTTCTTAAGGGCAACGAAGGACAAGACAGGTAATGCCTGTGTGCAGTTTTTCGATGCTTCTTTAATCGCAGGCTTCGAACACCTGCGTTTTGCCGCCCTTAACGCGTTGAACGCCTTCAAGGGCAAGGTCAACATTTCCAACAGTCTGGCCATAGAAACGCTTCTCTACGCTTCCGCTCAACGTCAGATTAAGGATGCCCTAAGCCTCGTTGGAGTAAAACCCGACACAGGGCAAGTTGCTGTGCTCATATTAGCTGAATCTCGAGAACAGATGTCAGCTATTCTACCGGTCATTTCCAAGATGCTCAGGGGCAAGCGAGACGATTCAGTGGTTGATTTGACCGACAGCAAAATGGCTGGCTTGAAGAGGCTTTTCAAAATCTCTGACACTGAGCTGGAGGCAAAAAAAGAGCGCAAAGGAGCCGAGAAGCAAGCTCTGTTAGATTTGGTTATCGAACACATGGCTTTGCTGGTCACTCAGCGCTGAACCATCCGTGTTACGTTTTTTCTTTCACTGTCGAGAAGATGTCCTCTGGCTTGACCACTGATACCCCTGTCCGTCCGCCCACTACTTCGATTAAGACAATCTTGTCTGGGCTCTCTAAATCTACTCGGCGCTCGACAACGGCAGCAGCGGCTTCTATGATGTCTTTTGTCTGTGTTGTTGTGAATCGTTTTTCAACCGTGACCCGGAAGGTTTCTTTTTCGCCTATCTTGGAACTCAGGTCTGCAACTGTGCGCCTTATTTCCTGAAGGTCGGTGTGCACAACCTTTTCGACTGGGATGACTCTGAACGTGTATCGAAACTCGTACGGTCTCTCCTTCAGTATTGCACGCAGTTTTTCTATGGCTTCGAAGGGGTTGAACGCTGTTTTGGCTGTTATCAGACCTGTGATGCCCGTTTTGTCCACCTGACTCGTTGGGTCGCCTATCTCTCCGAGTAGGTACCAGATTTCTGAACATGCGTCTTCCTCAAAGCCTCGCCCAGTGGTTACGAGCAAGTTGAAATCCCTCTGCACCATTTTGAGAAAGCACCACAGTTGTGATAGTAAGACAGGTAAGGACAATAAAGGTTTCAGCCTTTAGCCATGTTCCCAAAAAGCATTAAGATTATATGAGATGAGGCTAGAAAATCAATCTAGGTGAGTGCTGGTTGATTGATTGGACCAATAGGGGATTATTAATCCTTGCTTTCGACCACCGAGCTTCGTTCACAGAAAAAATGTTTGGAATAAAGAACCGCCAACCCACGCCTGAGGAGAAGAGGCAGATATCAGATTACAAAAGGATGATTTTTGAGGGCTTCAAGAAAGCCCTGAAGAAGGGTGTCCCAGGAGATATCGCTGGCTTGCTCGTTGACGAAGAGTTTGGCGCAAGCATACTTCGAGAGGCTAAAAAAGAAGGCTTGACCTTTGCCATGCCCGTGGAGAAGTCGGGTCAGGACGAGTTTGACTTCGAGTACGGCGAAGACTATCCCATGCACATCGAACAGTTCGACCCAACGTTGGTCAAGGTGTTGGTGCGCTACAACCCTGAAGGTGACATGATAATGAACCGGAGACAGCTGCAGAGGCTCAGAAGCCTCAGCGACTACCTGCAGTCCATAAGGAAGCCTTTCCTTTTCGAGCTTCTCGTTCCTTTCACACCAAAGCAGTTGGCAGATGCTGGAGGGTCAAAGGAAACGTACGACCGGGAGGTTCGTCCCAGACTTATGGTTGAAGCTATGAAGCAGATTCAAGACGCTGGGGTCGAACCTAACATTTGGAAGCTTGAGGGCGTGGAGAAGCCCGAAGACGCTGAGGCTGTGGTGAAACAGGCGCAGAGAGACGGCAGAAGAGCGGCAGTTATAACGTTGGGAAGAGGCGAAGCCAAGGAGCAGGTGCAGAAGTGGCTCAAAGTTGGGGCGAGAATACCTGGCATCATAGGGTTCGCTGTTGGAAGAACTATCTTTTGGGAACCGCTCGCAGAACACAAAGCGGGCATACTAAGTCGAGACGCAGCCGTCGAAAAGGTGGCTCAAAACTACCATGAATTCGCAACTCTCTGGCTGAACGAGAAAAAAGGATGAGGCTAGAATGGTCTCTTTAAGGGCGTTAGCTCCATCCTTGACCAGGATAACGATAGCCGCTGCTGTGGGCGCTGCGCTGCACATTGGGAAGGGCGATCCTGACATTGTGGATCAGACAGCTGTGGATTTTTCGCGGACGGTTTTGAACCAGACTGAGATCGATGGTGAGGTGATATGCTGTGAAGGACCCAAGGATAATGCTCCCGCCTTTGCCTGTAGGGAGAAGGTGGGCACGTGCGCGGGTCCCAGGGTTGAGTTTGTTGTCGATCCTGTTGACGGCACCACAGCGACTTCTAAGGGTAGGAAAGACGCTATCTCTGCTTTGGCTTGTGCACCCACGGGCTGTCTGCAGGTTCTGCCCGACGATGGGTATTATTTCAAGGTGGCAACCGACTCTCATTCGAAGGGAAAGCTTTCCCTAGACATGTCGATCGAAGAAATCGTTCAAACTGTGGCTTCGCAGAAGGCGATGCCGCTGGAGAATTTCACTGTCATAATGCTCGAGCGGGACAGACACTTGGACATCCTGAATAGGCTGAGGAAGATGGGTGTGAGAATAATCTTGATTCAGGACGGCGACATCGCGGGTTCGGTTGTAACGTGCATTCCCAACTCGGGTATCGACCTCCTCTTAGGCGCTGGGGCTGGACCTGAGGCAACGATTGCTGCGACGGCTGTCAAATGTCTCGGCGGAACCATGCTGGTCAAGGTTTGGAAGGACAAGAAGGACGATGCGAACAGGCTTGAGAGATTGAAGATCGAGGGCGTCGACATAGAAAAGACCTACACTGAAGAGGAATTGGCTAAGGGCAACGAACTGGTCTTCGCCGCCTCAGGCGTTACTAAGGGTGAGTTGCTCGACGGTGTTCGCTTCATTCCCAACGGGGCAATCGTCAGCTCCATCTGCACAAGGCTGCCGAGCGGAACCTTTGAGAAATCAGAGACCATGCTGAAGTTCAAGGGACACCCAATCTACAAGAAGTTAACATAAACCAAACCGCGCGCCTCACCTTCGATTGGAAATCTGACGCAGAGAGCCAAGGGAAGGCTGATGCACATATATGACTCAAGGAGAATCCGCTAAAAGGTTGGTAATCGACGCCTTCTTCCTAGCCGCCTCATTGATTCTTCTCATAGTCGACTTGCTCATAAGCCAAGACATACTCTTGACCATCATAGCACTGCTCGGCATGTTCATATTTTCAATAAAACTCGGCAGAGACGTTAGAAGACTGAGAGCGAAATAAAAACACCACTCGTCGTTCGCAAAATAATAGAGGTTGGGGAGTTACTTGTATCTTTCACGTCTCTTTCTGCGTTTGCGTTTTTCTCTGCGCATACGCTTTCGCTTTGACTTGCCTTTGATCTTGACCAGCCTCGCTGAAAATTGAAGTCGGCTTTTACGCAGAATAAACCGATGTTTACTTTTAAGGTTTACTCGATTGTTGCGTGGCGCATCTTGAGGTCATTTTCATTTTTCTTCATGCGGTACATGAGTTCGACCACTAAACCGTCTAGGAACACCATGCAATTGTTCTCGAATATGCTTCCCAAAGGGCTCAGTGGCTCACGCTCACCCAAAATCTGACGGGCTAAATAGTCCTCTTCACGCGGCCAACCCATCTTAGTACGCCCTTTAACGAGGACAAGCTGATCAGCCATCTGACCCAGCTGAGAGTCCTCGTAAGAAGTTATGGCAACCACCCTAGCGCCTATCTCTTTAGCAGCGCTCGTGGCGCTCACAACGAGCTTTGTCATGCCCGTGCCTGAGATGGCGATGACTAAGTCGTCTTTTCCAGCGGCTGGAGTTATGGTCTCGCCCAAGAAGTAGACGTTGAAGCCTAGGTTCATGAGACGCAGGGCGAAGGCTCGTCCAACGAACCCGCTTCTGCCCATGCCAACAACAAAGATTTTCTTATCTTTTGCTTCGATGATCATTCCTATCATCCTCTCCACCTGTTTTTCGTCCATTTCGTCTATGGCTCTCTTAGCACCTGAGAGGATCTCTTCAGCTGCTGCCTTCAACCATTTCAACGCATCTCGCCTCGGAAAGCGAATACTCTTTTAGCCGTCTAAAAATTTTGTGGTTTACATTCAGCAAGCGCTCATTTTCATTCAATGCATAAACGTTGCAGTATGATCATCAATCGCGCAATTCTTGTTTAATCTTTCTTTGGGGCTGGTGGCTGTGCCTTTTCGGGGAGTGAGAGCGGTTTCGGTTCGGGGGTTCTCCTTAAGATTATGCCTCCTGCGAGTTTCACTACTGCAGCAGCGAGAATCATGTAGGCGCCGATGCCCACGCCCCAAGAGAGATAGACTGAGCCGAAATCTCCCAGCGTTCTCGTCTGCGACCCCTGCAAGGGCTGCTGAGCGAGGGCTTGAGCCATCTGGATAGCCTCAGGAGGCAGGGTGGCTCCGATTAAGGCTGCCAAAGACTGAATCATGGAGGTCAATTGAGCAATGGATAGAATCAAAATGAGGAATATGATGAAAAATGCTATTCCGCCCCTCAGATATTTGTTCCCCAGACTCTTAGCGGTCTTCATCCCTATTATGTCAAGGACGCCAAACACGATTCCTACCAAGAGTAGAATGCCCAATGGGATTTGGAGACCGAAGACAGGAGCCAGCCCTCTGCCGCCGACGAGAAGGTTGACCAGCACTCCTCTTTGCCCGTCCATGATTAAGAGGTCAGCTTCTCCCTGCGTCGAAAGTGAAGTTGTCTGAACGTTAGCCCTGACCGCATACCATGGGAGGAGCATCCCGGCTATTGTGAGAATTATTCCTATGATTCCTAGGGCTATGCCGATCGCCGCTTTAGTTTTGAGAAATGCAGGAAGTCGGAGACCTTCAGTCTTCTTCAGCTTGACTATTCTCCAGATTTTAAAAACAGACAAAGCAACGGTGACAACTATGAAGATGAGAAGGAAGTTGGCTGCCACCCAGCTCACGTTAAACCATGTTCCGTCTACGGCTGAGACGTCTAGACCCCAAGAGGCTGGAGAATACCATTTTTCAGTGTTGTCTCCGTGACCGGGACCGTAGGGCCCCGCAAACCCTGCAGTGGCGTCTGCCAGTTGAGCCCAGTCTCCCCATCTGCCTCCAAAACCCAGCCAATCCTGAGATACAGGGTGCCTACCAGCCTCGATCTCGCCCAGCATGACCATGGTAAAGTCGGAGGGTGATAAAGCAAAGCCGTCTGCACCCACATCGTCACTCTCCAAGCCCAGCTTGCCTTGATACGAACGGAAGTAGTTGGCGTGAGAACCCCTGGCAACGTAGACCGTAGGGTGAGTCGTATCGGTTTTTTCCACATCAGCCCAAGCTGCCCTTTGCCCCTGCAAGTGCTGAGAGAAAACGGCAAAAACCGGGTTCTCAGCGTTGTCTAGAAGAATCATTATCATCTCCCAGTCTCCTTCGTGCTCGTTTATGGGCGCGTCGTTGTAGGCGTAGAAGAACCAGTATTGAACCACGATGTACGGGGAATCGGGCTTCACTTGGCTGTAGATCGTGTACCCCAAAGAAGCCCTTTTCTGCTCGTAGTCAGCCGATATTTCGTTCAAGCTTCCTAGCTTGTTGTCCAAGAAGTAGTCTTCGCCCTTATCAGATATGTCGCTGATTGTAGGCGCCGAGTCTGCAGTCGTGACTGTTTCTCCAGTCCTCTGCTTGAGAATTGAGTTGGTCAAGTGGTAGGTTATGTCTACTGGATAAAATTTCTCGCCAGCCTTAAACTGAAGACGTGGAAGATACAAAGAAGCGAGTTCTATCTCTTTAGAGTCGAGTATCCCGTCGAGGTCAGAGTCTTGAGCTTGAACCAGGGGAAATTGACTAAAAATCAGAAGAACCGTTACCCCAATGATAAAACCAGTAGCCAGCTTAGTAAGTTTAGTCTTGTTTATTCTGAATTCGTGTTGAGTCATCTCTTATTTCCTCCACGCTCATCTTAAGTTGAAAATGAAATTTTTTAATAGAATACAATTGTGTTATGAATGTTGAATTAAAGCTTTCCATAAAGTCGAAAGATGATGCGATTACGAAGCATCTAGGGTAACGTGTCTTTCACGTCTTTGAACAGGACCATACTCTGCTTCAAGAAACCTGACTATATTCTCTGCTTTAGCCCTGCCTAGACCCTTCACGGTGCAAAGCTCGGCTGCAGAAGCAAGGAAGACCTTTCGAACTGTTCCAAATCGCAGAAGAACACGCTCTGCAAGTTTGGGACCAATCGCTGGCAGGGTTGCCACAAGAGCCAATTGCACCTTCCGTGTGTCTTTTGCTCTCGGCTTTTTCTGAACCCACGGACCCCTTGGTGCACGAGTCAACCCAGAGCGCCTAACTAGCGTGTAGATTAAGTCGGCGGTCTGCTGAGCGTTAGCGGTGAAGAACACGCTCATGCCAAACTGGAAGGCTAAGGTGGTCAACGCGCCCCAAAAGGCTCGAGGCTTCGACCCGTCGCCTACGAGAAGCTGCAGGTCGCCCTCTGCAACAAAGACTGGTCGAACGTAAAACTGACGTAATCGACGGGCTTGGTCGAAGAGTCTGCCAGTGTACAATGATTTGATGAAGTCTCGACCAGTCTTTCTTTCAACGGCGCAATCGGAAGAGACCACGTAGTCGCCTATCTCGAGTAAACGATAATCAATCTGCAAACCACACGACCTCAAAAGGTCGGGAATGCCAGAGATTTTTTCCCGTTCGTCAACGATTACGCGTGGTTGAATCTTCATAGCTTCACGCAGCAAGCAGATTATGATGACCGAACACACTCAAAACATTGACGTTTAAGGCTAATGGAGTTTCAGAACGGAAGCGGTGGCAAGAACATGCTCAAAGATGGGATTGAAACATAGTAGCGCACATAGACACCGACTGCAAGCAGCATTATTGACAAAGCGATCAAGACAAGGTCGTTAGCCCTCATTTTCAACACGTACAGGTTGGTGCGCTTCGGGCTTGCGCCCCACGCCCTTGACTCCATAGCCTCAGCTAACTCCAAGCTTCGCCTAATGGCGCTGACAATAAGCGGAATCAAGATGGGAATGTAATTGCGTACGCGTTTCAAGAAATTGCCGCGTTCAAGCTCCAAGCCTCGAGCCTTCTGAGCGTCCATGATGGTCTGGGCTTCCTCCGCCAAGACCGGGACAAAGCGTACGGCGGTTGTGAATGCAAAGGTGAACTCGTATGGCACATGACTTTGCTCCAGAGCTAGGCTGAGATGATCAGGTGAAGTGGTCAGGAAGAAGACTGAGAAAGACTCAACCAAGACAAGAAAACGCAGTGACATAGCAAGCGAAAACTCGAGCAGCGCTGTGCCAGTGTAGGTTCGATAGAAGAAGCCGAAGACAAAGTTGAACACGAATATCACCGTCGCCAGAAACGCGGCTCCACGCAGAGAGCGAAGCCATTCCTTCTTAACGCCCGCCACAAACACAAAGGGCAGCTGCAGGAAAAACAACACGAGCAACGGAAAAAACTCAGTGAAAACAACCGCGAGAATAAACATTGCAAGCACGTAGAGAAATTTCACCCTCGGATCAAGCCTATGAATGGGCGACGTAACATGCCTAAAACGGAAACCCTCAAAGACGCTCAACGCCCAGACCTCACAAGATAGTCAAACAAAACCCGTTTCGCCTCAGAAACATCGATCACATCCGAGGGAAACCCGAGGTCATTAAGCCCTAGAAAAATTTGGGTTATCTGCGGCGGCACAATCGAAGCCATCGACGTGAGCGTGGTGTCAGTTAATATCTTCTTAGCTTCACCGTCTGCCACAATTTTCCCTGCGCTCATCAAAACAACCCTGGGGTGGCATTCAGCGACAAATTCAACGTCGTGCGTGACAACAACCACGGTCTTGCCCTGACCGTTCAACTGAACTATGAACTGACGCAGGTTCTCCTTCTGCCGATGGTCCTGACCGATAGTGGGCTCGTCTAAAATGACAACCTTGGGGTCCCAAGCGAGAACAGAAGCCAAGGCAACGCGTTTTCTCTCGCCACCGCTCAACATGAAGGGAGAAGTCTGCCGATACTCAATAAGGTCCAAGAGGTTTAACGCCCAGTCAACACGTTTCTCGATGATTGCCTCTTCGAAGCCGAAGTTGCGGAGGGCAAAGGCGATTTCCTCCCAGACAGTCTCGCAGAACAACTGATGGTCAGGGTTTTGAAATACAAACCCGACTGTGCGGGCGAGTTTTGCCACGCTCACATCTCGTGTGCTGACGCCATCGACCAGAACCGTGCCTTTTGTTGGTTTGAGCAAGCCGTTGAAGTGTTTGACGAGCGTGGTTTTTCCAGCGCCGTTTTGCCCCATTATTGCCACGAATTCGCCCTCTTCGATTGTGAGCGACACGCCGCTCAAGGCTTCGACTCCGGTTGGGTAGGTGAAGCGAACGTCCTTGACTTCTATCATCGTTTCAGGACCTCCCTCAAGAATCGAGTTGCTTCTTCTGAGCTCACGGGCATGCCCTCTAAAACTAAGCCGTTCTCCTGAAGCAGACGCCAGAGATTAACAGCCTTAGGAATCCCCACGCCCAAGAGACGCGCCGTCTCGGAGTTGAAGACTTCGCGTGGTTCACCGTCCAGGATGATTTGACCGGCATCCATGATTATGACGTGGTCCGCGTATCTTGAAGCCAAGTCCAGACGGTGCTCAACGAGTATTACGGTTATTCCGAGTTTCTTGTTAAGGTCGTTGATTACCTCGAAAATCCTCTGGGCGCCGACTGGATCGAGAAATGAGGTGGGTTCGTCGAAGATCATGATTTCAGGCTGCATGGCGAGGACGCTTGCTATTGCCACACGCTGTTGTTGCCCGCCTGAAAGTTCGTGAGGCGCCCTTTCTCTCAGCTCTTCGATGCCCGTTATCTTCAGTGCCTGATCAACGCGTTCTCTGATTTGGTCTCTCGGCATGCCCAGGTTTTCGAGTCCAAAAGCCACGTCTTTCTCAACCGACAGAGCGAAGAGTTGATTCTCTGGGTTTTGAAAGACCAATCCGACGCGTTTAGCCATCTCATAGATCGGGTGTTCGCTAACGTTCAGTCCAGCTACTCTCAGCTCGCCTTTGAGTTCACCTGTGTAGAAGTTGGGAATCAAGCCGTTGAAGCAGCGGCAAATCGTTGTTTTACCGCACCCGCTTGGTCCTGTCAAGATTACGAATTCACCTCTCTCGATGGACAGCGACACGTCTCGAATGGAAGGCCTGGTTCCTCCAGGATAGGAGTAGGTCAAGGCTTTGGCTTGTACCGCTGCCAATTTTGATGAGTCGCCGCCTTATCTGGCAGAAACCTGTAGTGAATGACTTAAGAGTAGCTACTCAAAACAGAGTTAGATTAATTTGTCTCTCAACAGCCTAACACACCGCTTTAAACTTGCTTCAACATCTCCTACGCCATTAACGCCAGCCGAAACAGAGTGCCCGCCCCCCATGCCATTCAGATATTCACCCAGAGGCTTGGCAACATCTCTACCCAAGTGCACACCAGTCTTCTCGTGAAAATCCTGAGTGGCACGCATGCTAATCTGAACCTTCTCATCCCTCTGTCCTGCTACAACCGCGACGTGAGCGCCCAGCGAGACGAGAGCCCGAGCCGCCGAAGCCTGATAGGCACTGACGAAGGAAAGCGCAATAAGCCACTCGTTGATTTTGAGAAGCCTGATACGCTTTGAAGCCTTCAACCGCGCAATCCTTTCCGAAGGATCCATGGGCAGAGCCAGAAGTGAAAGGGTTTCCTCCGCCTTCACCCCAGCGTCAATCAGGTCGGCAACCACCTTAAACGTGGAAGAGCTGGCAAGAACGAAATGTCGGGTGTCGAAGGCTATGCCCAGAAACAAGGCTCTGGCTTCATCCTGAGTCAAATCAACCCCAGCCTCCTTGTAGAGGCGGTAGACTATTTCGCAGGTGGACGAGGCATTCTCGTCTGCCACGGTTAAAGTGGCAAGGCGTTCAGTTTCAGGATGGCTGGCATGATGGTCAACCACGATCAGGGCTGCCTTCGATGCCTTGACCCGTTCGCCCCATTCACCAAGCTGCTGAACAGTGTTAGTGTCAAGCAACGCAAGGACGTCTGCAAGCTCTATGTGTGGCTCAGCTGTCAATTGAGCTGGCAGAGAATTAAGCAGGAACCTGGAGAGCCTGCTTGGTCCTTGAGGCGCCGCTATTTCCACGTGTAGGCTGGGTCGAAGTCGTTGCAGCAGCGTTGCGAACGCGAAGGCGGCGCATACAGCGTCGGGGTCGGCGTTAATGTGGCATAGTAAAAGTGCAGATTTGGCATTTCGGTCGACTAGGAGTTCGGTTATTCTGTGGATTTGCATGATAGCTCACGCAGATACTCCTTTATGGCTGAGAACGCTCTATCGACGGCTTCTTTGCTGAGTCCGTCTGCGTTGAAATCCTTCATAAGAGGCGAGAGAGTGACCTCAACTTCAACATTAACCGTAAGCGGCTTGCTTCCCTCTGTGTCGATGGTTATATCAAGCGATGAGATTTTCCGAGCTGGAACCTTCGATAGGATGTGGTCTCTGGCGGCTTTTTCACCGATTTCACACAACCTTTCAATCTGCTCAGCCGTTAACGGTGGAATGCCAATTTCTTCCAAAAACTGGTTCACCTAAGCCTAAGACTCGGGGGACGGTGGTGAAACCGGGCTTAGGTCCTTTTGCAGTCTGGCTTGGAGGTCTTTGGCTTGGCTTCTAAGCCTCTCCTCCTGTTTTCCTAACACGCTTATTCTAGTGTTTAGCAGCTCTTTCCGTTCGGCTAACTCGGTTTTTACCTTGGCGTTTTCTGCCTTAACCAAGAGCGAGCCGATGGATTTGTAGATGACAGCGTTTTCATCCAGCTTTTCCAACTCGCTCAGAGCCTGTTCTGTTTCGGTGAGCTCCAGTTCGAGTTGCTGTTTCTGCGTCACAACCGACTGTAACGTTTGCTGAACCTGCTGGAGCCGAAGCAGACGCTCTTGAACCGGTGGTGGAAGCCTTGAGAGTTCATCGCTCATGTCATGTTCCTCAGAATCTTCTAACGAAACACTTCAGCATTATGGGTTCGGATTAATTAAGCGTTTCTTGGCTGAGACGAGTGCTAAAATGCGTTTGTTGCGTCCAAGACATCCTTTGTCAGGCGTATCCAGTGAAGATAAGAGTTTAATGCAGCCCTTAGCGCTGAGGTGTCGCTTGCCTCAAAAACCAATTCCAAGGTATCGCCCTTCACATTCAAACTTACCTTGGAGCGTTTCATCGTCGAAGCTCGGGTTTCGGGCTTCAAAGCATCGAAGATGGCTGATAACCGCTCTTTTTCAAGAAATTTTAAACGTACTGTTGCTGTTGCATTCATCTCTCTGCTACCACTCCACGCCTAAGACAACGATTCGAGGACCGATTTCAACATGCTCGGGCTCAGCCATAAAACTTATCACGGTTCTATTGGTTTTGTCACGAGACACGTACATAAGAGTTGGAGCAATTTTAACGGCTTCGTTCATAGACACAGTCGGGATGCCAAAAAATGTTGAAAACGCGTTCCCGATTTTCATCATTTCTTCAGACCTTTCTGAAATTGAAAGAACTACTGAGTGTGCTGGTTTGACCTTCGAGACTTCGAATTCCCTCTGCAGCCTTAAGCCTGCGATTTGAATCGTTGGTGAGACCGAGACCAGCCCTGATTCGCCTATTTGATAGAATTTGATTTTTCCTAGACTTCCATGCAATCGGTCGACGATGAGAACCCGTTCTGCTTTGTGTTCCAAGCCTTTTTCAGCAACTTCGTCTGTGCTCATTTTTCCACGATTGACACGTATGGTGTTCGGTAAGACTCGAGATAGATCATTTATGAAGGCTCGTATCGTAGGCGTGGGATTGCGAGACGTGGTCAAAAGAATCTTGTTTTGAACACGCATGACTAAAACCTTACATTTGGTTCTGAAACGTTTTCAGTTCAGAGTTCAGAGATCAGTTTCAGCACTCTTTTCTCTATTTCATCTCGGATTTTCCTGACTTCCTCTATCGGCTTGCCCTTAGGGTCTTCGAGCCCCCAGTCGACCATGTTCTTAAGCAGCGGTGCTGGACAATATTTTTCGACGCTGCAGCCCATCGTTATGATCTTGTCAGCTTCTTCAGCCATCTTCGTCGTGAGCAGTTTGGGCTTGTTCATGGATATGTCGATTCCCTTTTCCTTCATGGCTTCCACAACGACAGGGTTTACCCGTTCTGCCAGCATCACGCCGGCGCTTGAAGCAACCAATTTTCCTTTCCCATAATAATTCGCAAACGCCTCAGCAATCTGGCTTCGACCAGCGTTTTCAACACAAACAAAAAGAATTCTCTTCACTTTTGAAGAACCTCCGTCCTTTCACTCTTTATCTTGTTTCTCGGAAAAAGGTGTCGGGTTCTCAACCCCATTTTTACGATAGACAGCATGAGGGGCACTTCCATAAAGGTCCTATCACCGTTGCTAAGGCTGCGCCTGACCCGATTCCGTAGAGCGTTGTGGCTACGGCTATGGCAACCTCAAAATGACTGCTTGAACCTATAAGAGTCGTGTCAATAGTGGTTTCATAAGCCCACCCCGAGAAATATCCAAGGGGATAAGTCCAAGAAATCATTATGGCGTAGTGTAATAGATTGGGCGCTGCAAGTAAAGCAACCAAGAGAGGATTGTTTAGAATAATCTCTCCCTCAAACGAGAATAAGACGATCAGGGTTGTCAACAGCGCAATTATGGAGATTTTTCCAACAAGCGGGATATACCTGTTGCTGAACCATTCCTCGCCTTTCCGCGGTATCACTACCCTTCTGGTAATCGCACCTGCGGCAACGGGCAGCGCGATGAAGACCAAGACGCTGACTGCTATCAGGTCCCAAGACACAGGAATGCTGCTCACACCCAGGTAAAGAGCAGCAAGAGGTGCGTACAAGAAGAGCATCAGCAGAGCGTTGACGGCGGTGTTTATCAGCCCCTGAGCCAAATCGCCCTTTGCTAGGAACATCCACCACATCACCATGGCGGTGCAGGGAGACAGCCCGAGCAGTATGACACCGGCTTTGTGAAGAGGGTCAGTCAATATGAGGTTTGCAAGGAGCGTCATTAACGGAGGCGCTATCAACCAGTTGGCGATTAACGTAGTGAGAAGCGGTTTTGGGCGTCCCGCCGCCTTGCGTATGTCACTGAATCTGATTCCCACAACCGTTGGGTACATCATGAAAAACAGGAGAACGCCTATAGGAATCGACAACTGTCCAAACTTGAGTGAATCAATAAACTGCCCAAACTGAGGCGCGAACCTGCCCACAAGCAGACCGACAACTATGCATATTGCTATCCAAAGTGTGAGGTATTTCTCGAAGACTCCGAGGGTTTCTTTCCTTGCCGGTTTTGCGGCACACGTCAAGGTTCTCTTCCTCTCTCACAGAATGTTGAGTTTGCGCATGTTTTTCATTAGTCGAGAATTCGCCAAGCTATAGAACACCCACTTCCCTTCTTTTCGGCTCTTAACTAGCCCAGCATTTTCCAACAATCCTAGGTGGTGAGAAGCCGTGGGCTGCGTCAAGTCAAGAGCCACCATAACCTCACAGACGCACATCTCTCTAACCTCGAGAAGCTTCAGGATTCTCAATCGGGATTCGTCGGCCAACGCCTTGAATACTCTGCTCTGCTTTTCTGCAGCTTGAACTTCTGCCACTTTTTCCGCAGTTCGTTTTAGTTCTTTCGCGTACTCAGGCGCCTCGGAAGGTGGGCATCTTCCAGAATCAATCAAGCGCGAAAGTCTTTCGCTGCCCATCAACACCTTGGACTCCATTCTCAAGCCTCTGCTGTGTGAAAGAAGTCATATTAACATATTTAAATATGTTGTTTTGAAAAACTAGCACCGAAACTCTTCTAATTAACAGTGGACAAAAAGAGAAAATGTGTTTGGAGGCTATTCGCTTTCTTCTTCAACAGCAACTGCTTCAGGTGGCAAGCCTTTAGCAGCTCGCTTAGCTATTTCGCCAAGCTTAGTTGCGGGTGTGTAGGCGCCCCCCGTGAAGACTGCGCCGCATCTTCTGCATTTCCAGACGCCCACGCTTTGGCGTCTAACGGTCATTGAACTGCACTGTGGGCACTTGTGCGCCTTTTTGAGGCCGGAGACCACTTCGATGTAGCGTTTCCGCACGGTGGCGCCGTATCGTGCTTCAAGCCCTCGGGTTGGACCGACCTTTTTTGTCCGTACTTTTCCCATCTCTTACTCCTTCACAATTAATTTCCGAAGCTCAACCGCCTTTTCCTGAGCAATCTTGCTGGCTTCCAAGATTTCCTTAGGCGCAAAATAGCCGTAGCCTCCTCCCTTTTGTATGGCGCAGATTTTTCCGTCCTTCTCAACAGCCATTGTCAACCTAGCGTCCATTATTTGTTCCTCTTCCAGCCACGGGTCAACGATAAGTTTGTCGCTGATCTTGGCAAATGTCACAGCGATGGGATGGTTACGCATGGGCAAAGGCTTGTACCCTGGCTTAATCTTGATCTCACCTTCCTTAACCTCATAGTTGAACAGCTTTGTGTTAAGCAACGCTGCCAGCGAGGCCAACGCTGAGGCGTCAATCAGGTTTCCATCGTGATTGAGAACGTAGACATCAACGAACACGACGAACACCTTCTTCCCCGGCTCCACGCAGAGGTCTTCAAGTGCTATAGCTTTAGACTCTCGGATGCCCCTGTCCACGATTCTAGCCAATTCCACAGAGTTCTCATCAGGGGGTCCAGCTTCAAACGTGGGCGAAGCCAAGGGCACAAGTTCAGCGTTAACTGTCAAAACTCCCTCGTTGGGCACGTCTGGAAACGGTTCACCCGCTTCAATCTTTACTCCCACGAGAACCTCGGTCTTGCCCAAACGGACTCGCGCTGAGCCTTCGGCTCGTTCGATGAGCCCAGACTCGATTTGAACCTCTCGGTAGTCGGTTAGCCCTCTTCCGTCGAGGCGTTTTCCACGGGCAATCAACTGTGCAATTCTTTTTTGCTTAATTTTCGACGCAATTTTTGAAGACACTAATCTTCTGCCTCCTCTTCAGCTTCTTCCTCTTTTTCTACACCGGCTTCTTTCGCGGCAACGTATTTCGCCTTCAACGCCTCTTTCTGCAGCTGATTAATCTGTTTGCATCCCTCGACAGCCATGTTCACCAGCTGCTCAAACTCTTCACCCGTGACCATGCCGTCCATCTGAAGCAGAGTTATTGCATTTGAGTTGGGCATAAACGCAAGCGGCATGTCAGCCTCGCCGCCCTTATCTTCCACGTCGGTCAAGTCCAGTACAAGACGCCCTTCAACCTTCCCAGCTGCACAGGCGCTAACTATGTCTCTCATGGGTATGCCCGCGTCAGCTAGGGCTAGGGATGCAACGGTGATGCCTGCGCATCTTGTGCCGCCGTCTGCTTGTAGGACTTCGACGAAGAGGTCTATGGCGGTTCTCGGGTAATACCCCGTGAACACAGATGGCTCCAACGACTCCCGCATTACTTTGGAGAGTTCAAGTTCTCTTCTTGAGGGTGCAGGTGACTTTCTTTCTTGAACTGAGAAGGGAGCCATGTGGTAGCGGCACCGCAACGCTGCTCTGTCTGGCAACGCCTGATGCTTGGGATGAATTTCCCTAGGTCCATAGACCGCTGCCAGGATTTTGTTCTTCCCCTGTTCGATGTAAGCCGAGCCGTCAGCGTTGCCTAAGACCCCAATCTCTAGCCTTAAGGGTCGCATCTCGTTCAGTTTTCTGCCGTCGAGTCGAACGTCGTTTTCATCGATTAATTTTTCAGGCTTTTTTTGCGACATCTTCAACAACCTCCGTTGATTTTTCGCTTTTTTCTTTTCTTAACATCTCGGCGATTCTGTCAGTCAGCCCGCTAGTGTGGGCTTCCTGCTCTATCTTACGAATAGCCATAATGGCTGAGCGTTCATCTTCGGGTGATTTGCCGCTGATTAGGATTCTGCCGTTTTGTCCTATGATTATTTGGCAGCCCGTTTCGTTTTTGAGTATGGTTATCATCGAGCCTTTTTTTCCGATTACCCTAGGAATCTTTGTGGGCGTAATCTCTATGACTTGGCCTCGAGAGATTTTTCCGAGTCCTCGTTCAAGCACTGTAAGCAACGGGTCGCGTGTGCGGTCGTACATGACTATTTTTGCTATCAGCATATCGCCTACGTCGAACAGTGAGGGTAAGTCGTCTCTCTGGGGCTTGACGGGTCTTTCGAGAGCGTCAGAAGCCCGCAGCATGGCTACGTATGGGGCTCCGATGTCTACTACCCAGCCGCCCAAGGTGACTTCGAGCACCTTTCCAATAACTGTGTCGCCCACCTGGGGGATGTAGAACGATTTTAAGGCTACCACGTAGACTCGTTTATCCTCATAGTGAACTAATCCAACACGTGTGGCGTAGATTTTTCCGTCTTCCCTGTAAGTGTTTTCGCCGTTCATGTACTCGTCTTCAGCCAGCAAATCGCCTGGTGCAACAAGCTGTTTCCTTTCATAAAAAATGGGCATGTTTTTCTCCTCCTTTTATCTGATGATTCTTTTTTTGTTTTCCTAACTGATTTTGGCTTCTGCAGCGCCTTTGGTTAGTTCTCCGAGTTTTTCGAGGAAGGGACCGTATGAGCCTGCGGGCATTTCAACGACTGCAACCCATGAGCCGTCAGCGCGCCATTCTTCATGTCTTATCGTGCCGAACGCTTTGACCGAGCCGTAAGCCTTGCTTGCGTATTCTGGTGGTATGCGAACGCTTATCGAAACCTGCTCCATCTTGAGCGGCAGGATGGGGCGCAGGAGTTTTATGATGTCTCTTGCCTGTTCCTCTACCTCTTTGTACGGGTCGATTGAATAATGAATCTGCTCCATCGCCTGTTCGATCCGCGCCGGAGGGTGTGGCAGGTTTGTTCTGGGGTCAACGCACTGGCGGGATATGAAGAACACGATTTGTTTTCTCTTCTCTTCGATCATGTGTCTTCGCTGGTCGGTGGTAAGTTGCAGCATTCCTCGCCGTAGGATTGTTTCCGCAATCTTTAGCGTGTCGGTTGTGCCGAATGCCTTTTTCAGTTTTTCTTCAGACGGCTTTGTGCCCTTGTTGGCGTCTGTGAATATTGTGTCGCTGACCAGCACCTCAGAGAGTGACTTGGTTTTGCCGAGTCGATAGTCCAGAGCTGGGTCTGGTTTGACCAAGATTTCGAAGTGTTCGCCTTCATGGGTGAGGCGTGCAATCGTGAAGCGCTGCTGACTCATTGGGCTCAGGTGCCCTCGCTCTTTCGATGGGTTTCAACTTCCTCGTCTGTGAGCATTCTCATTTTCTTTGTATCCGCGGGAATGACTGCGATCTTGACTCTCGGCTGCGTTTCACCCCTGGCTTCTTGTGCCTTGACCAAGGCGTTTATCGTTAGCTTGGTTGCGGTTTCTATGTCTAGTTTTTCGTTGTAGTCGGTTTTGAGTATGCCTTCCACGGTTTCTCTTCCAACGCCCACTGCGACGGCTTTCCATCCCCTGATTGAACCGCTTGGATCTGTGGCGAAGAGCCTGCTTCCTGTCTTGTCTATTCCACCGAATATTATGGATACTCCGAACGGTCGAACGCCTGCATGTTGCGTGTACAGTTGTTTGATGTCGCCTACTCGTTTGGCAACCACTTCGACGTCGATGGGTTCATCGTACATCAACCTGTTGCTCTGCGCGTAGATTCTCGCTTGGTCTATGAGTATGCGGGCGTCTGACCCCAAGCCTACGACAGCAGCGCCCAAGTGGGCGTCTACCTCGAACAGTTTCCACATGAAGTTTTCGTCTTGGAGTTTGGATTCTATTTTTTCTTCGGCTCCGAGCACTATTCCTTCGGAGCAGGCTATCCCAAGTATGGTTGCTCCACGATTAACAGTCTCAAGGGCGTATTCAACCTGGAACAGTCGCCCGTCGGGTGAGAACACTGTTATGGCGCGGTCGTATGCTCCTGGCGCCGCAAACACGGACATGTTCAAATTTCACCTCTCAATCACACGAATTGAAACACATTTTGCTGGTTCAGTTGTAGAGACGAAACTAAAAACCTTTTCGTATAGGTTTCGGCATAATAGGTTAAGTTTTTACGTGCGTTTTCTGAAGATTTTGGCTCCATCCATCTCTGACAAGAAACGAAAGAGTTCAAATCATCAGTTAGTTTAGATAAATTAGAAGAAGCGATTAAAAAAATTATAGAACTCGTGGAAAAGCTTCTGAGCGTTATCGTGAAAGTCCTTTTTTAAACTAATCGGTTCATGCGGTTGTTCGTTTTGGGGGTTCAATAACGTCTTTTAGCTCTTCAATTGCTTTGTTAAGACCCACAACATCAGCTATAGCCTTTACTGCATCTACTGAAAGCAGAATTTCTACGTGCCCTAAAAATGGTTTCTTGTAACCTAACGTTTCAACTGCTTCATCTGTCAATTCTACTTCTAAATGAGTCACTTTCCACTTCGCTGGGTCAAATTCAATGTCTGAAACAGTTCCTATTATTTTTGCTCCAGTTCCAACAACCTTTTTTCCTACCAATTCAGATGGGCGCATACTTTCCACCATTCATATAATTAGGCGGTTGTTTAAATTTAAGAATAGTGTTAAAATGAAATCTGAACAGTATATGTGGGAGCATCTTATGAACGTTTGGGGTGTTAGAAACTTTTATTCTAACTTAGAGCGTTATAGTGAAGAAGGAAGTGAATTTTCAATTGGCTTTTTTGCTCTCGTTGTAGCATCAGCCCTTCTTGCCACTGGGGGCTTGTTATCCAACAGTATTCCAGTAATAATTGGCTCCATGTGCATTGCGCCCTTTTTGGGTCCTTCAAGGGCTGTTTGTATAGGAGGGATATACAAGAAGTGGAAAACTGTTACCAGAGGGTTGGTTAAACAGCTAGTTGGTTTAATAGCGATAGGGTCTACTTTAGGTTTTATTATTACTCTAGCCTTCTTAC
>Ga0315314_1000428_pt1 | contig 46915 bp, 40 predicted proteins | sample TDP9_MG_FD_203631 | JGI IMG/M metagenome (GOLD analysis project Ga0315314, IMG submission 203631) | Freshwater sediment microbial communities from Lake Towuti, South Sulawesi, Indonesia - TDP9 | ecosystem: Environmental > Aquatic > Freshwater > Lake > Sediment | place: Indonesia: South Sulawesi... | reverse complement strand
AGAGGATATGCAGGCACTTTTTAATCTTGGGGCAGATAAAGTCTCTATTAACACAGCGGCAGTTAGAAATCCCACTTTGATAAAAGAGGCTAGTAAGAGATTTGGCAAAGGAAGGCTTGTTGTGGCTATTGACGGAAGGAAAAATGCTCCCGGCAGCGCTCGGCCGAGACTGGAAGTTTTGATTAAGGGCGGAGAAGAATCAACAGGCTTAGATTTAGTCAAATGGGCGAAGCAAGTTGAACGATTAGGTGCAGGAGAGATTCTTTTGACCAGCAAGGACGCTGATGGTACTAAGGCTGGATACGACATTGAGATGACCCGTCTTGTTTCGGAATCGGTGAATATACCAGTGACTGCCTCTGGTGGAGCGGGAAAACTCGAGCATTTCTATGAGGTTATAAACGAAGGAAAGGCTGACGCTGTTCTGGCTGCCTCTGTGTTCCACTATGGAGAATTTAGGATCAAAGAGGTCAAAGATTATCTCTTGGGCAAAGGAATCAGCGTAAGAACTTAAAAATTTCTTGACAAAAGAGGGAAAAAATGGCGACTAAATACATTTTCATTACAGGGGGCGTAGTCTCTTCGTTAGGTAAAGGGATAACCGCAGCATCAATTGGATGTTTATTAAAAAGCTGCGGGTTGAGAGTAAATATACTGAAGATAGACCCTTATCTCAATGTAGATCCTGGAACAATGAGCCCTTTTCAGCATGGAGAAGTTTTCGTTACTGAAGACGGAGCGGAAACCGATTTAGATTTGGGCCATTATGAGAGGTTTCTGAATGTCAATTTAAAACAAACCAGTAATATTACCAGTGGTGTAATCTACGACGCAGTAATTAGTAAAGAAAGAAAAGGGGATTTCTTGGGCAAGACCGTTCAAGTCATTCCCCATGTTACTGATGAAATTAAGTCTCGTATTAAGGCATTATCAAAAAATTCCGATGTAGTAATCACTGAAATTGGTGGAACTACAGGCGATATCGAGGGACTCCCTTTTCTTGAAGCAGCGAGGCAGTTTAAGCAGGATGTGGGAGGAGATAATGTTTGTTATATTCATGTGACCCTTGTGCCGTACATCCGAGCTGCCGAGGAGATGAAAAGCAAGCCTACACAACAGAGTGTAGCTAAATTAAGAGAAATTGGAATTGAGCCCCAGATAATTGTCTGTCGAACTGAAAGACCATTGTCGAACGATTTAAGGAAAAAGATTGCATTATACTGTAGCGTTCAGGAAAAGGCAGTAGTCGAAGAGAGAGACGTTTCCACTAGTATCTATGAGGTCCCTTTGATGCTAAAAAGGGAAAACCTCGATACTATTTTATTGGAAATGTTACGGTTGAAAAGAAAGACGAGTGACCTATCTAAATGGAAAGAAATGGTTAAGAAAATAGAAAATTTAAGAAAAATTGTCAAGATAGGTGTCGCGGGAAAGTATACCGAACTAAAGGACGCATACAAAAGCATATGGGAAGCGTTGACGCACGGGGGACTAAGTAATAACGTAAATGTTGAAATAAGATATATTAATGTAGAAGATAGAGATTTGGAGAAAAATCTCAGAGCCGTGGACGGAATTCTCGTTCCCGGAGGATTTGGAGAACGGGGCATTGATGGGAAGGTAAGTGTTTGCAAATTTGCGCGAGAGAATAAGGTTCCTTTTCTGGGTATCTGTTTAGGAATGCAGTGCGCCGTAATCGATTTTGCTCGAAGTGTCTGTGGAATGAAGGGAGCAAACAGCACAGAATTCAATCCAAATACTCGTTACCCGGTTATTGACTTGCTTCCTGAGCAGAAGGAGATATTTCAAAAAGGCGGGACGATGAGGTTGGGGAATTATCCATGCAGAATCAAGAGAGGCTCTCTTGCCTTTCGTGCCTATAAGAGAGAGCTTGTATTTGAGAGGCATCGGCATAGGTACGAATTAAATAATAAATTTCGAGCCAGGTTACAAGAAAAAGGCCTCTTGGTGACTGGCGAATATCAGAACAAACATCTGGCAGAAATTATTGAACTTAAAAACCATCCATGGTTTGTAGCAGTCCAGTTCCATCCAGAATTCAATTCCAGACCCACGAAACCACACCCCCTGTTCAGAGATTTTATCAAAGCCTGCTTGAATAGGAAAGAAAGTATACAGCTTAAAATTTAACTTAATTAGAGATTTCGAAAGAATTTACGGCCCCTCCATAGCCGATTGCGGCTATAAGAAAAAGAAAATGGAATGGCAAACAGTGAAAGAAGACAAAAAGGCAGTAGTACTTTTAAGTGGTGGACTTGATTCTTCGACTTGCTTGTACAAGGCAATAGAAGAAGGGTATGTCCCTTACGCATTATGTTTTGACTACGGACAGAGACATATCAAAGAGGTCGAATCTTCAAGAAGAATAGCTGAAAAAGCCGGTGCAATTTTTAAAAAGATTAAGATTGATTTAAGACAAATAGGAGGTTCGGCTTTAACGGATAATATAGAAGTTCCTATGGGAAGAGAGATAGAAGAAATGGTCAGCGATATCCCACCGACTTATGTACCGGCAAGAAATACAATTTTTCTTAGCTTGGCTTTAAGTTTTGCCGAGGTGATAGACGCAGATGCAATTTATATAGGTGCAAATATGATAGATAATCCAGGCTATCCGGATACAACACCGAGATATATAGAAACGTATCAGAAGCTGATTAATGTAGCCATAAAAAAGACAGTAGAAGGCGGTAAAATAGAGGTAAAAACCCCTTTAATTCAAATGTCTAAGAAAGAGATAGTACAAGAGGCAGCAAGGCTAAAAGTACCTTTAGAACTTACCTGGAGTTGTTATCAGGGGAAAGAAGAACCTTGTGGCGAGTGTGATGCGTGCAGATTGAGAGCTAAAGGCTTCGAAGAAGCGGGTTTGATTGATAGTTTATGTCAAAAAAACGATAGTGATATTTAGAATTATATGATGTGATGAAATATATTAGTAGGCGCAATTCTTAAATTCATGTCTGAGTTCCTACTTTTGTGCTAAGCGTTTTTCTCGTCACCGATATTACGTCCCCACCTGAAACTCTATTTTTCGTATAAAAACTTATTGCTTTTTAAGAAGAATGCTGTTATAATTTAAAAATTGCGAGTAGCATTTATCAATATAGGTAGTGTAGGGGCTTGTCCCCGTCCCGATAAATCGGGACGCCCATAAAGGGTTACATTGCACGATTTGAAATCTTGCCTACAAAAATGACCCGAAGGGTCATTGCGAGTCCCGATTCAGAATCGGGACGTGGTCCCGATGAATCGGGACTTCACGGAGTTTACCCTGAGCCGTTCTTGAGATTCTTCCCCTTCACTTCGTTCAGGGTCAGAATGACAAAAGCGAAGGGTTCGCAATGACAGCATAACCAATTGTAGGCACAAATTCAATTTGTGCAGCAGTGCAGTAAAAATTACGCCCATCAAGGGCTACACTACATGGAACTTTTGGAGACCAGGGATGAGAACTTTTATTGCTGTGGCAATATCCAGTGAAGTTAGGGAAAAGATTGCTCAAATTCAGGCGGAGTTCAGGAGGGGAGATCTGGATGTCAAATGGGTTGAGCCTGGAAACGTCCACATCACTCTAAAATTTCTGGGTGAAGTGAGTGAAGAGAAGCTTTCCGGGGTAATTGAAAAAACAAGGCTGGCAGCCGCCGGGATTTCTAATTTCAGGGTTCACCTTTCTGGGTTAGGTAGTTTTCCCAACCTTAAGTCTCCACGGGTAGTCTGGGTTGGGGTGAGTGAAGGTAAGCAAGAACTGAAGAATTTGAGCGAGAGAATTGAAGAAAACCTTTCCTATATAGGATTTGCCAAAGAGAAGAGAGAGTTTTCTGCCCATTTGACGATTGGCAGGGTAAGGTCTCCGAAGGGAAAGGAGAAATTGGTTAAGAAAATTGAGGAATTGGAAAATAGTGATGTAGGCGAATTTTCTGTGGACAAGGTGCTGCTTATGGAGAGCCAGCTGAGTCCCAAAGGACCGACTTACAGGGTAATAGAAAAAATAAACCTGAAATGATTATAAGGAAGCGTAGGGGCGAGCTTGCTCGCCCACCAGCTGAACAAGTAAATAGGCACTCTGAAGAGTGCCCGACCACGCGTAGGGGCGACCCTTGTGGTCGCCCTTTAGGGTGACAAGGAGTAGCGAAAGATTTGGTTTTGCTCGTCGGTGGGAAGTAGTTATGAAAATTTTAGGAATTGACTATGGGGAGAAAAGGGTTGGGTTGGCACTGAGCGACCGTTCAAATACGGTTGCCCGGAGTCTGAAAGTTTTGAACAGAAACGGAACTCGTAGTTGGCTTGAGGAGATAAAAGCAATTGTAGAGCAGAACAGGGTTGAGAGGATTGTTATCGGTTTACCTCGAAATATGAATGGTTCCCTTGGCGAGAAAGGGAAAGAGGTCCTGGCATTTGTGAAAGTCCTGGAAAAAGTGATAAGGCTGCCCATAGTCACCTGGGATGAAAGGTTAACAACTGTTAGTGCAGAGAAGGTGCTTCTACAGGCAGACTTATCACGGAAAAAAAGAAAGGATATTTTGGATAAACTCTCTGCCTGCATAATTTTGCAGAACTATTTGGACAGTATCGGGTCGGGTCAAAATGAGAGGAGAGGAGAGAACAATAAATGAGAATAATAAGAATAGGTGTTGTAATCCTGTGCTTATTTATTCTGGGAATCTCGGTCGTCTTCATTTTGTCTCGTCGTCCAACCAAAACTTCTATGGTAACAATAGAACAAGGAGTGACTGCTCACGGGGTAGCGGATATACTTAAAACAGAACGCTTGATTTCCAGTAAGAATTACTTTCTGCTTCTTCTCAGACTAAAAGGTGCGAAGGCAAGCATTAAAGCAGGAGTCTACGAAATAAATTCAAAAGAAAGCACCTGGCGAATTATCAACAAACTCCTTTCTGGAAGGACTAAGAAAATAAAGTTGACCGTTCCCGAAGGATTTACCGCCCATCAGGTTGCTCAGTTAATCGAAGAGAAAGGATTGGGAAGAAAAGATAGATTTTTAGGAATCGTTGAACAGAGGGGACTGGAAGGGTACCTTTTTCCGGAAACCTATTTGGTTAATTACGGTATTTCAGAAGAAGAAATTATTGATATGATGGTCGACCAGTTCAATAAGGTGTTTACAAAAGAGATGGAAGAGAGAGTGAAGAAGTTTAACTTCACGAAAAGCGATACAGTAATTTTGGCTTCCCTGATCGAGAAAGAGGCTGGCAAGGATGAAGAGAGGCCGTTAATTTCTGCTGTTTTCCATAATCGGTTAAGGAAGCGTTGGTATTTAGAATCTTGTGCTACGGTTCAGTACGCGATGGGAGAGCATAAGGATAAATTGACCTATAAAGATTTAAAGGTGGACTCTCCGTATAATACTTATACCCATTTCGGTCTCCCTCCCGGGCCTATTTGTAATCCTGGTCTATCGTCTATTAAGGCCGCCCTGTATCCAGCCGAGACCGATTTGATGTTCTTTGTTAGCAAAGGAGAAGGCACCCATAGATTCTCTAAGTACTATCAGAAACATCTGGAACTCCAAAAGAAAAAATTAGATAAAAAGTGAATTTTATGAGTGGAAGAAATGCCTGAATTGCCAGAAGTAGAAACAATAAGAAGAGGATTGGAAGAGAGAATTTTGGGAAAGAAAGTGAACAGAGTGGAAATAAATACAGCTAAAATGTTCAAAGAGCCTTCCCCGAAAAGATTTAAGGAAGAAGTGGAAGGGAAAATTTTTAAACAGGTTATCCGTCGAGGAAAGTATTTAATTTTGGAATTGTCGTCCGGGAAGAAGATAGTGGTCCATCTTAGAATGACCGGGCAACTAATTTACGGAGAAAAGGATATGAAAAGCAGGGTATCCCTTCTCCTGTCAGATGGCAAATATTTAAACCTTAATGACAGGAGGCATCTGGGAGAAATCAGATTGGTAGAAAACTGGGAGAAGGTTCCAGGCATTGCTAAGATTGGGAGGGAGCCTCTGGAAGAGAATTTTACGCTCAAAGTCTTTGGTGAAATGTTAGCTAAAAAGAAGGCTAAAATCAAACCTCTATTGATGGATCAAGAGTTTTTAGCTGGCTTGGGAAATATTTATGCTCAAGAGGCGCTGTTCAAGGCAGGAATTCATCCAGAAAGGCAAGCTTACCGGCTCAAGCGGGACGAGGTGAAGTCGCTATTTTCTGAAATAAGGAAGGTCTTGCGGGAAGCCATAAGTTACAGGGGGTCGTCATTAAGTAGTTATGTTGATGTGGAAGGAAGAAGAGGGAGTTTCTACTCTCGCCTCCGGGTCTATGGGCGGGGCGGTGAGCCTTGTGTTAAATGCGGGACCCCATTGAAGTTTATTAAACTTGCCGGCAGAGGAACTAGTTTCTGTCTGAACTGCCAAAAATAGCACAGATTGAATCTGTGCCTACAAAAACATTTTGCACAAATTGAATTTGTGCCTACAATGAGAGGAATTGGAAATTTTGTAGGCACGATTTCAAATCGTGCGAATTTGTCGTGGAACGGTTTTAACCGTGCAAAAAAAGTCGCCATAATGGTACTTGATAAGTAGATAATACTCAGGAGGAAATATGGAAAAAAGAGAGCTCATATTGACTCTTTTCTTGTCGATTTTTCTGATAACTATGATATTTCCAACCGCAGTTAGGGGATGGGGAAGAAAACCGCCCCCAGAACCAAAGACACTCGAGGAGAGAGTTGCACGCAAGTTTCACATTGAACAGAGCATTGTTCTGGCTTTGGAAGAGAGAGGTTATGGGACAGAAGAGGTTATTAGACTTTTGATTCTGGCAACCGCCACAGGTAAGAGACCCGATGAGATTAGTATCCTGAAGGAGGAAGGAATGGGGTGGGAAGAGATTGCCAAAAGGTATGGAATTGAAACGGACACTCTTGGTGTGGAAACCCAGAAACTCTTATCCGAAGTGGAGGAAAAGAAGGAAGAAGGAATAAGAGAGGAGAAGAAGCCAGAAATCGAACTCGAAATTGAAAAAGAATTAAGAAAAAAGCTGGAAATGGAAAAGACGGAATCGGATGAGTTACGTTGAACTTTATGAGAGAGGTATCTTAAGAAAGAGAAAGGAAGAGCTTAATAAATTACTTGAGAATTGTCACCTCTGTCCCAGGAAATGCCTGGTAAATCGGTTGCAAGATGAGAAAGGTTTTTGCGGAGCGGGCAGAAGAGTAGTAGTTTCCAGCTATAACCTCCATTTCGGTGAAGAGCCTCCAATTTCAGGTTATCGTGGTTCAGGCACCATCTTCTTTACCCACTGTAACCTTCGCTGCTGTTTTTGTCAGAATTACCCTATAAGCCAGTTGGGAAATGGCCAGGAAGTGGATATTTCTGAACTGGCTCAAATGATGATAAAGTTACAAAAACTGGGGGGACACAACATAAATTTTGTTACCCCCACCCATTTCGTTCCCCAAATCGTCGAGGCCTTAGAGCTTGCAGTAGGAGAGGGATTAAGGGTTCCACTTGTATACAACTCGGGCGGGTACGACTCCGTGGAGACTCTGAAACTTCTGGACGGTATAGTGGATATCTATATGCCTGACGCTAAGTATTCCAATCCTGAACGTGCCCATACATACTCCAGGGCAGCCGACTATTTTGAAGTCAACAGGAAGGCACTTCTGGAAATGCATTGTCAAGTTGGCGACCTGAAAATTGATAGAGAAGGGATTGCCAAGCGGGGACTCCTTATTCGTCACTTAGTCATGCCGGAAGACGTGGCTGGTTCTCGAAAGGTTTTAGAGTTCATTGCCAAGAATATTTCCCAAAATACCTATATGAGCATTATGGCTCAGTATCACCCTGCTCACCTCGCTTTCGAATTTCCAGAACTATCAAGAAGGATCTCTAAAAGAGAATATGATGCAGTGTTGAAGATGGCAAATGAATTGGGGCTGGAAAGAGGTTGGAGACAGGACTTTTGAGAATAAATTTTTATTTGCAAGGCAGGGATAAAATTTGCTAAATTTAAAGAAGATGAAAGTTAAGAATCTTCATTCCTGGCAGGTATCTACCGAGGATGCCAGAAAAATCCAGGAGAAGTTGAGAGACAAAGTTGTATTGAGAAGTCCTTTTAGGTCGGTAAGTCAAATACGTTTTATCGCCGGTTGCGACGTTGGGTATGATGAAAAGAAGCAAAAGGCCTATGGCAGTGTAGTTTTGCTTACTTTCCCTGAGTTGAAACTGGTGGAAAAAAAGGGAGTTATGAAGTCCTCTGAGAAAATATTTCCTTACTTCCCAGGGTTACTCACATTTCGCGAGGGCCCTGTTCTAATAGCTGTGTTGAGAAAATTGGAAAGACCTCCTGATTTGATCGTTTTCGATGGTCAGGGGATTGCACATCCTCTCAGGTTTGGTATGGCTACCCATATGGGTCTTTTGCTGGGGCTTCCCACAATTGGCTGTGCCAAATCGGTTCTATATGGTCATTACGAGGAGCCTGTAAATTTGAGAGGAGCTTATACTTTTCTGAAGGATGAAACGGGAGAGCTGATTGGGGTAGCTCTCCGCACTAAGAGAAATGTAAAGCCTATATTCGTTTCTCAGGGGTATAGGATTGACCTGGACCAATCATTGGACGTTACCTTGACTTGTTGCAGGAGGCAAAAGATCCCCGAGCCTTTAAGATTGGCTCACTTAGAAACAGTGCACGCTCTGAAAAACTAACTGAAAATATAGTTCATTACGGTAAGGGTGACAGAGCTTATTAGTTCGTAGTTGATAGTTCATAGTTCGTAGATTGAACCGAAGTTACTATGAACTACGAACTAATTACTACGAACTACACAGGCTGATTCACATAAGGGAGGGAATAATGGTCAGAGAACCAGCACAAGCAGGAAGGTTCTATATGAAGGAGCCGGAAGCACTAAGAGAACAAGTTGAGAAATATCTCAGGATGGATATTAAGAAAGAGGACGTTTTGGGGATAATGGCTCCTCACGCAGGTTATTTCTATTCAGGAAAAGTGGCTGGAGCGGTCTATTCTAAGATTAACTTACCCGACACTATTATCATTATCGGACCCAACCATACTGGTATTGGTGCAGAGATTGCCATAATGGCGGAGGGTGAGTGGGAAATGCCGAATGGCAGAGTAGAAATAGATTCTTACCTGGCAAAAAAGTTACTTTCCGAGGTGGGTGACCTAGCCCAGGAGGATAAAGAGGCACATTTGCACGAGCATTCCCTGGAGGTTCAGCTCCCATTTATTCAGTATTTCAAAACCGATTTCACCATGGTCCCCATCTGTATGCGAGACGATCGAGTCTCAACCTGCAAAGAATTGGGTAAGGCGATAGCCAGGGTAATTAAATCTAAAATTCCCTGTCTAATTGTTGCTTCATCGGATATGACCCATTATGAGGCCCAAAAGGATGCTGAAAGAAAAGACAGGTTAGCAATTGATAAAATCTTAAAACTCGATCCGGAAGGCCTGCTGAAGATAGTAATAGAGAAAGATATTTCGATGTGCGGCCCGGGACCAACAGCCACAATGATTTTTGCCTGTAAAGAGCTGGGAGCAAAGAGGAGTGAACTGGTGTTGTACAATACTAGCGCAGAAGCCTCAGGGGATTACTCCGCGGTCGTGGGATACGCAGGCATTATCGTGAAGTAGAGAACGAAGGTCTCTGGAGTAGCTCCGATTCATCGGAGCGTTTTAGAACGCAGACTGAAGTCTGCTACTCCAGATAAACGCAGACTGAAGTCTGCTACTCCAAAAGGGAGGAAGATATGTCAGAACTGAGGAAAGACCCCATCTCTGGAAGGTGGATGATTACTGCTACGAGAAACGAAGTGGACGCACCATCCGGTTTCATCACTGTTCGCAAAGAAGAGAGGGAAGGAGACTGCCCTTTTTGCGAAGGAAGGGAACTGGAAACTCCGCCAGAAGTATTTGCGCTACGTAAGGAAAAGAGTAGGGCTGATACGCCTGGATGGACGGTGCGTGTAATTCCAAGTAAATTTGGAGTGGTAGAGCTCAATGAGGAGATAGAAAGGAAAGGAGTGGGTGACTTCTTCTTTTTTGATACAATTAATGGATACGGAGTCCATGATATTATAATTGAATCTCCCTTGCATATAACCCATATTTCTGACCTTCCTCTTGAGCAGATACAGAAGGTTCTTCTGGTCTATCAGATTAGGTTAAGGGAGTTGAAAAAGAATTCCCTTCTAAAATATGGTCTCATTTTCCGTAATCAGGGTTATGCGAGAGATATTTCCATGATGCACGTGCATTCTCAGATAATCGCGCTACCCTTGATTCCTAAAAGCATTAAGGATGAATTAACTTCAGCCAAGATTTATTATGAAGAGAAAGAAAGGTGTATCTTCTGTGACATAATTAAGCAAGAACTATATTCCCATGAGAGGATTGTTAGTGCTGGAGATAAATATATCGTTTTGGCTCCTTTTGCCTCCCGCTTTCCATTTGAAACGCAAATTCTTCCCAGAAAGCACGAATGCGATTTTGCAAATGTGCCTGAAGAGGATCTCTGGCAGTTGGCAGAGGAATTGAAATCGACTATTATGAAAACTGTCAAGTTGTTGAAAGACCCTCCTCTGAATTTTGTTCTGCATACTGCTCCTTTTATGGTTCCTGAGGCGGGATTCTGGCTGACTATTAGAGAGGACTACCATTGGCATATTGAGGTTCTACCTCATGCCATGCCTGCCAGGGGTTTTGAGTGGGGCGGCGATTTCTATATTAATCCACCCTCCCCAGAAGCAGCGGCGAGGTTCCTGAGGGAGGTGGAGGAGTAGATAGGGAATGAAAAATAGAGAAGTTGTGAAATTACTCCAGGAACTCGGACAACTTTTGAAATTGAAGGGAGAGAACCCTTTCAAAGTGCGCTCCTATGAGAAAGCAGCTCAAAATATTGCCAGTCTCACTGAGCCGATTGAAGAGTTCGTAAGTCAAGATAAGTTAGAAACCATTCCTGGAGTAGGGGAAGGGATAGCAAAGAAGATTAAGGAATATCTGGAAACCGGTAGGTTAAAATATTTTGACGATTTGAAAAAGGATTTTCCTGAGGGACTTCTGGAAATTCTGGCGGTTCCTGGAGTAGGGCCCAAAACAGCAAAAACTCTATATGGCGAGTTAAAAATCAAAAGTCTAGTTCAACTGGAAAAAGCAGCTAAACAGCACCGTTTAAGTGAGCTTCACCGTCTTGGGGAGAAGACAGAGGAGAATATACTAAGAGGCATTCAATTATTGAGAAAGGGTGGAGAAAGGATTCTTCTCTCCTCAGCACTATTTTTGGCAAGACCAATTATGGAGGACTTGAAGAAGTGCCCCGGTGTTAAGGATTTAGCTCTGGCTGGCAGCATTCGGAGAAAAAAGGAAACTATTAAAGATATAGATATTTTATGTACCGCACAGAAGTCTGATGTAGTAATGAGTAAGTTTGTGAGTCTTCCTCAGGTAAAGGAGATACTGGCTCAGGGGGAGACGAAATCGAGCGTAATTCTCGATGAGGACATACAGGTTGACCTGAGGGTGATTAAGCCAGAATCTTATGGAGCAGCCCTGATGTATTTTACTGGTTCCAAAGACCATAATATTGCTCTTCGCGAATTGGCTCGAAAGAAAGGGTATAAGATAAACGAATACGGCCTGTTTAAGTTGGGAAAGAATTTAGCTGGAGTTTCCAGTCGGGGAAAGGGAGGTGCTTCGGCAAGAGCGGTAAGAGAAACGAGGGTGGCTGGTAGGACAGAGGGAGAGGTGTATGAGAAATTGGGACTTCAGTATATTCCACCAGAAATAAGAGAAGGCTCGGGAGAAATTGAAATGGCTTCTAGAAACAAGATTCCTCGACTGATTGAAGAGAGTGACGTTAGGGGTGATCTGCATGTTCATTCCCGTTACAGCGATGGGGCAGCCAAGCTCTCAGAAATAGCAGAAAAGGCAAAGGATATGAGGTTAGAGTGGGTGGGAATTTGTGACCATTCGCAATCACTAAAAGTTGCTGGAGGTCTCGACCCTGATATAGTTTACGAGAAGATCGAAGAAACAAAAAAATTTAATCAGAAGAGCAAAGACTTTAGGGTTCTTTGCGGCATGGAAGTTGATATCCTTTCGGATGGGTCCTTAGATTATGACGATGAGCTCCTATCTCAACTTGACCTGGTTATCGCTGCTATTCATACTGGATTCAAACAGTCGGAGGAACAGCTAACGGGAAGAATAATCTCTGCAATGGAGAACCGGTATGTCCATATGATTGCCCATCCACAAGGTCGGCTACTGGGGAAGAGGGAACCGTATTCGTTAAATATGGAGAAAGTTTTAAGGACTGCTCAGAAAACGCAGACTTTCTTAGAGATCAATGCCTATCCCGAAAGGCTCGACCTATATGATATCCATTGCAGGAAGGCAAAAGAGTTGGGTATCCTTATGGGAATTGGAACAGATGCTCACACCCTGAATCAGATAGAGAATCTCTATTTAGGAGTCGCAGTCGCTCGCAGAGGCTGGCTTGAGAGAAGGGACCTCTTGAACACCCTTTCGTATAATGAATTAATTAAGACTTTAGGAAGAAAAAAATGTGCGCTGAGTTGAGAAGAGATATAATTTCGGGATGCTGGATCATTACAAACACTAAGGGGAAAGAGGAATTCTTCCAATCTTTGGAGCCCGGAGCAAGAATCGAAGGGAAGCCCTGTCCTTTCTGCCCGGGAAATGAAAAAGAGACACCTAAAGAGATTTATGCTTTAAGAAAGCCAGGTACTCTGCCAGACCAGCCGGGTTGGAGTGTAAGAGTCTTTCCCAGCAAAGAGAAGGTGCTTGAAATAGAGAAGGAATTGGAGAGGCGTGGTGCGGGCATATATGATGCGATGAATAACGTGGGAGCACATGAATTAATAATCGAAAGCCCTGAACATATCAAAAATTTAAGCGATTTGCCCAATGAACAGATAAAAAATGCCCTTATTGTTTATCAGAAAAGAATTATTGATTTGAAAGGCGATAAGCGTTTCAGATATGCTATAGTTTTCAAGAATCAAAGACCAAGGTCTCCTTTCCGACTGGGACACACTCATTCTCAGTTGGTCGCCCTGCCCCTTACTCCCCAGAGCGTAAAAGATGAACTGGAAAATGCTAAGAGTTACTATGTCGAGAAAGAGCGTTGTGTTTTCTGTGATGTGGTTAAAGAGGAGCTGGATGCGGGCCTAAGAATAGTTGAGGAGAATAAATCCTTCATCTCCTACGTGCCATTTGCTCCACGGCTTCCTTTCGAAACCTGGATCCTCCCTAAGAAACACAATGCAGATTTCACTCAGGAGGACGAGAGTACACTTTTCGATTTTGCAGCTATCATGAAAGTGACTTTAGGCAAGATTTGTAAACTCCTGGATGACCCGCCGCTCAACTATATGATTCATTCCATACCTTACATGCGGCCGAGGGCTGGTTACTGGAAGACGATTGATAAAGACTACCACTGGCATTTAGAGATAATTCCCCATATTGTGAAGGTTGAGGGTTTCTCTTGGAGTTCTGGTTTCTATATCGAGCCACTCTCTTCGGAGGTAACAGCAGAACTTCTGCGAGAAACGAAACTGTAGACTGGCGGCGGAAAGATTACACCTTGCTTCTACAGATGTAGACGGAGGTGATGGTTAATGGTAGGATTAGTTCTAATCAGGTTGGAAGCAGGAAAGGAAGAAGCAGTTCTCGCTAAAATCAGGGATGTAAAAGGCGTCAAAAAAGTTCAGGCTGTGTTTGGTCGGTGGGACCTTGTAGCCACTGTGGAGGCTTCCGATTTAGGTGCCCTTACTTCGGTGGTGATCAAGAAGATTAGGGCAATCGAAGGAGTCTCGGCTACGGAAACCCTGGTTTCTACCGCGCTTTAGATTAAAAAGTAAGCGATTGTAGACGGAGAGCGAAGCTCTGCATTTTAATTATGTCATTGCGAACGACTGAAAGGAGTGTGGCAATCTCGAGATTGCTTCAGGACTTCGTCCTTCGCAATGACAGCGTTCTGTTACTACCGTGCGCCAGCTCCGCGTCACGGGGAAGGCAAAGCTTACGAGGCTGTGTCGCAACCATCCCGTGTGTCACCCTGAACTCGTTTCAGGGTCTCGCTCTCCGACGAGAGACAAGATTCTGAAACAAGTTCAGAATGACAAAATAGCCGAATCTCGGGAATTACGACACAGCCTCTTACGCTTTGCTGCTACAAAACGTGCCCGACCAAATTGGTTGGTCGCCCTTTAGGGTGACGAAATGGCAGTGGCAGAGCGAAGCTCTGCCATTGATTTGAAATTTGGATTTTGGATTTTGTAAAAGGGGGAGGTGAGATAGGATGAAGGAAATAACTGATTTGCTCAGTGAGACTAATTCCCATGTAATAAGAGAAGTCTTGGATTCAGGAGGAGTCGTTTTGGGAATAAAAGCCGAAGGGTTTGCCGGAGTTCTTATTGAAGACCGAAAGCTCACAGATAGTCTGGCAAAGAAAGTTGAGACAGAGACTGGAGTTAAGGGATTTATCTCCACTGATGAACTACCAAAATATGGTCTCAACAAGCAAGACAGAAGGAACATAGAAGAGGCTTTCGGGGTAAAGGAAGGCGACGTGGTTATTCTGGTAGCTGACCAGAAGGAGAGAGCCGAAAAAGCAATTCAAGTCATTGAAAAAGAGATAGCCAAACGCACAAGATAATCTACCGCTTTAGGAGATAGATGAGAAGAGTTTTGTTGAGGATAGTTCTTATTTTTTCTTTTCTACTTCTTCCCATTTTCGGAATCTTCGTGGAACGGGTAGGCCCCTCAATTCTCCAAGGAGGTAAAGGGAAAGTGAAGGAAAAAAATATTAAGTTACCCCGGCCTAAGACAACTGGCAGGATAAGCCTCGAGGAGGCGATAGTTAGGAGGCATTCGGTCAGGGACTTCAGCAAGAAAGAATTGTCTTTGGATGAGATTTCTCAACTCCTCTGGGCTGCGTATGGACAGAGAGATAGCGATTCGGTTACAGGTGCTTCCAAAACCGTTCCCTCAGCAGGTGCTCTCTATCCAATGGAGATCTATCTTGTTTCTTCAAAGGGGGTCTTCCACTATCTTCCTTCAAGCCATAGTTTGGAAGAGATTTCGGACAAAGACCTTCGCTCTTCTCTTTCCGGTGCTGCCTTATGGCAGGAGGCAATCGCCCGAGCAGCAGTCGATTTTGTAATTGCTTGTGTATATGATAGGATATGTTTAAAATATGGAGAAAGAGGCATAAGGTATGCTCATATAGAAGCAGGTCATATAGCTCAAAATATTCACCTTCAGGCAGTCTGTCTGGATTTGGGTTCAGTTTCTATTGGCGCATTTAGCGATACCGCTGTACAAAAAGTACTCTATCTACCAAAAGATAATATCCCGCTCTATGTTATCCCGGTAGGACATCCAGAATAGTGAACACAGGAAATGAGAAAGATCATTAGGATTCTCGTGATAGCAGTGGGAGCAGTTGCTCTTACTGGGTTACTCGTGCATTTTGCAAAAAGACCCACCTTTAGACCTAAGGATAAGATACCTACCAGTGAACAACGTCCTCCCCAACCAGCATATGGGGATACAATTATCGAGGCTTCCATTGGAGATGCCAGTTTTTTGAATCCCATTCTTGCCAGTGACAGCGCTTCCGGTGATATAAATGGTTATGTCTATAATGGTCTAGTTAAATATGATAAGAATCTCAAGCTTGTAGGAGACCTGGCAGAATCGTGGGATATATCAGAAGACGGACTGGTAATTACATTTCATCTTCGCAAGAATGTGAAGTGGCATGACGGAGAACCTTTCACCAGTAAGGATGTAAAATTTACTTATGAGAAGTTAGTCGATCCCAATACAAAGACACCGTATGCTTCAGATTACCTTATAGTTGATAGGCTTGAGATGGTTGACCCTTACACCGTGAAGATAAGATATAAGGAGCCTTTCTCTCCTGGGATGGAAAGTTGGGGTATGGGAATTGTTCCCAGGCACATTTTTGAGAAAGGAGATTTTAATAACCATCCTGCAAACCGGCACCCCATTGGGACAGGACCTTATAAATTTGTGGATTGGAAGACAGATGAGCGGATAATATTAGAGGCAAATGGTAACTATTTTGAAGGAAGACCATATATCGACCGTATAATGTACAGGATTGTGCCAGACCAGGCGGTGCAGTTTTTGGAACTGAGGAAGGGAACAATAGATACAACGGGGCTGACCCCAGACCAATTCCAAAAAGAAGCTGTAAGCAAGCAGTTTCTCGCTAACTTTAACAAATTTCGCTATCCCAGTTTTGGCTATACTTATCTTGGCTATAACCTGAAAAACCCACTCTTTAGGGATAAGAGAGTTCGTCAGGCAATAACCTATGCCATAAGCAGACAGGAGATTATAGATGGAGTTCTTCTGGGCCTAGGTCAAATCGCCACAGGACCCTTTCCTCCCACTTCGTGGGCTTATAATAAAGATGTTCCTGTTTACGTCCATAATCCCGAAAAAGCTAAGGAATTACTCTATAATTGTGGGTGGCAAGATAGAGATGGCGATGGGATTTTAGATAAGGATGGGAGGCCGTTCAGTTTTACCCTTATGACCAATCAGGGAAACAAGATGCGCGAGCTTTGTGCCACGATTATCCAGTCCAACCTGAGAGAGCTTGGGATCCAAGTAAACATTCGTATCTTGGAATGGGCTGCTTTCATCCATCAGTATATTGACAAGAAGAATTTTGATGCGGTAATCCTCGGTTGGAGCCTCTCCCGAGATCCGGATCAGTATGGTATTTGGCACTCGTCCCAGATAAAAGAGGGGCAATACAATTTCATTTCTTATAGCAACCCGGAAGTGGATCGCCTCTTATTGGAGGGACGGCGTACTTTCGATATGGAGAGGAGAAAAGAGATCTATCATAAGATTCATGCCATTCTAAGTGAGGAGCAACCCTATACTTTCTTATATGTAGCTGACGCCCTCCCTGTAGTCCAGAAGAGGTTCCATGGTATTGAAGTAGCTCCCGCAGGCATTGGCTATAACTTCATCAAATGGTATGTGCCAAAAGACCAACAGAAATACGCCAGGTGACACTATATAATTATGAATTATGAGTTATGAATTATGAATTATAAATTCTTGTGGGCACAAATTTCCCGATTGAAAATCGGGATGCATAATTAGAATACTCTGGAGTCCTTGCGAATCGCGTAGGGGCCGACTCTGGTCGGCCCGACCCTCCCTTTCGGGAGGACTCCAGGCTTTTTGGAAAGAAATGGTTCAGAATTTTGGAGGGAAGAAATGGTAGCGCAAAGGCTCGATCCGAAAATTTTCAATATCCCGGTTGAGAAAATAAAGAGTGGTTGGTATAGTGACAAATATTTTATGCGCACCAAGGAAGTTCTGGAGAGAGACCATCGCCACACTAGAGTGCTTATGCAGGTATTCTGTCGCAAAGAGGCTGTTCTCTGTGGAATGGATGAAGCTATTGCTATATTGAAGCTGTGCGCTGACAATCCTGAGAATTTAACTATAAGAGCACTTCACGACGGGGACAGAATTAAATCTTTAGAGACCGTGATGACTATTGAGGGAGACTACAGCACCTTTGCTCACCTGGAAACTGTATATTTGGGAGTGCTGGCAAGGGGAACTGCAGTAGCCACCGCTGTCAGGAAAGTGGTGGATGCGGCAGCTGGAAAACCTGTCCTCTTCTTTCCGGCAAGATTTGACCATTACAGGATGCAAGAAACAGACGGGTATGCTGCTTATATTTCAGGTGCTATTGATGTTTCTACTGACGCTCAGGGTTCATTGTGGGGAGGAAAAGGAATAGGAACTATTCCCCACGGACTTATAGCTGCCTATAAAGGAGATACGGTTGCATCAGCAAAAGCATTTGATAAGTATATGTCCAAAGATATTCCTATGATAGTTCTGGTCGATTTCGAAAACGATTGTATAAAGACTTCTCTGGAAGTTGCTAAAGTTCTGGGTAAGAGGTTGTGGGGAGTAAGGTTCGACACGGCCACTGACCTCCGGGACAAGGCGGTTAAGGGAAGAGGTAAAAATTCCTATGGTGTTTCCCCCGAACTTTGCAGGAAAGCCAGAAAGTCCTTTGATCAGGCGGGATTTGGTCACATAAAGATTGTTATTTCCAGCGGATTTGATGAAGAGAGAATAAGGCATTTTGTCAAGCTTGGTGTGCCATTTGATGCAGTAGGGGTGGGCTCTTCCCTTTATAGAGAAAAGATAGATTTCACCGCAGATGTAGTTGTGGTGGAAGGGAAACCTTGTGCAAAGGTGGGGCGCCAATACAATCCTAATCCCAAATTAGAATTGCTCAAGTAACATACCCCATAATTAATCTCTGGGATGAGTAGAGATGGAAAAGAATGGTTCGTTGGAGGACGAGAATAGAAAAATTCGCTATCTGAAGATGATGGTGAGCTTGGGTCTGGCTCTCCTTCGTGAGGAGCGCCTTTCGCGAACAGAAGCTGAACAGATAGTCGAGTCTATCAGGCTCTCGGCATTAAGGATGTTTCCCGGGAAAGAAGCGACCTGGGAAATAGTATATGCTCCGCGCTTTCGTCGAGCCATTGAGGACAGGTGGGGGAAGAGTACAGCACAGGAAAGTTAAAATTTATAAAAGATTTTTCCCGGGAAGATAACCAGTTTATCACCCGGGATTTTTTTATCTAAAACGGCACTGTAAACGGTGCCGGACCACGCGTAGGGGCGACCTTCAGGGTCGCCCCTACTTAACGGGTTCGATGAATCGAACCCCTACAATTATATGTAGGGGCTCAATTTATCGAGCCCGCTCTTGACAGAGCTTGGTTCTGCCGCTAAAGAGGTTGGGGGTAATTTGGCAAAAGAATTGCATTTTTTACTTGACAAAACAGGAAACTTGGGATATAATTTTGTCGCTGTGGGGAAAAGTGGTGCAAGGTGGTGAACCAGTGCTCATCGGACAATATTCCCATTCCTTAGATGGAAAGAACCGACTGTTCATTCCTGCCAGGCTTCGTCAAAACTTCAGAAAGTTTGTTATCACTTCCGGGTTGGAAGGTTGTCTATTTGTTTATACTCCCGAAAACTGGAAAAAAATCACAGAAAGACTAAAAGCGCTTCCTTTAACTAAAGCTGATGCCCGGAAGTTTTTGCGCACTTTCCTTTCCGGAGCAAGCGAATGTTATCTGGATGACCAGGGAAGGATACTCATTCCCAAGAACCTGTCCAACTATGCGAACATAAAAAAAGAAGTAATAGTGGTGGGGGTGTTAGACCGCATAGAGATTTGGTCAAAAAGCAACTGGGAGCTTTACCAGAAGGAGGCTGAGAAGAAGTTTGCTGAGGTAGCTGAGAAATTGGTAGACCTTGGAATCTGACATCCCCTCTCGGACGCTCCGATGAATTGGAGCTACTCCTTAACGCAGACTGAAGTCTGCTACTCCTTTCTCAGACGCAGGCTGAAGCCTGCGACTACGATTTTATAAAGTGGAAAAGTCAAGACATATTCCGGTCCTAGTTGACGAGGTGATAGATAACCTTAAGTGCCTGAAAGGAGGAATCTACATAGATTCTACTCTGGGTGAAGGTGGTCACGCTCAAAGAATACTGGATGCGATCCTGCCAGGTGGGCTTTTGGTCGGAATCGATCAGGACGGAAAAGCGATAAGAAGGGCAAAGGAAATTCTTAAAAAATATGAACAAAACTTGCTCACTTTCGAGGAAAACTTTTCTGAAATTGGAAATATTTTGAAGTCATTGAAAATCGAGGAAGTAGATGGGGTCCTATTTGATATGGGTTTGTCGAGCCTACAATTGCAAGATGCCGAAAGAGGTTTTAGCTTTCAAAGGGACGGACCCTTAGATATGCGGATGTCTGGAAAGATGAGATTGACTGCGGGATATCTCCTGAACGCTCTTTCTTTCGATGAACTTATAGATGTCCTATCTAAATATGGAGAAGAACGGTGGGCGAGACGAATTGTGAAGGCAGTCCTTGAGTCCCGGCGAAAGAGGCCAGTGGAAACTACTTTTCAATTAGTAGAAATCATTAAGAGAGCAGTTCCGCGTTCAGCCTGGCCCAGAAAGATTCACGTAGCGACCAGGACTTTTCAGGCATTGCGAATAGCAGTAAATAATGAATTAACGGTTTTAGAGAAAACACTTCCTCAAGTAGCGGGGTTTCTAAAAAAGGGCGGGAGGATTTGTATCATTTCTTACCATTCTCTCGAGGATAGGATTGCCAAGACATTCTTTCGGGAATATAGGAGGCAGGGTTTGAAGGCAGTCTTTCCTAAGCCAATTACTCCCACAAGACGAGAACTTCAAATGAATCCGCGTTCCAGAAGCGCAAAATTGCGGGTAGGGGAAATGTGCTAATGGGGAGAGAGAAGAAAGAGAAACCCGCAAAATATTACTTTCTGTTTCTTATTGGTGGTCTCTTAATTTTTCTATTCTATGTTTGGGAATGTGCAGAAGTAGTCAGGCTTAGCTATCAGATTAGCGAACTAAAAAAAGAGCTCATCTTGTTGGAAAGCAAAAATTGTAACCTGAAGACAAAGTTGTATCGCTATACTAATCTCGCTAATATTGATAAGATTGCTCGGGAAGAGAAGGAAATGATTTCTCCTCAGCATGAGAATATCGTATTTCTAAAAGTAAATTTTGAAAAGAATAGAATTTCACGGAATAAGAGCTTTTTGCATTGACGGGAGGATTCAAAAAGTGCCTCGAAAAGCTCGCATGGTCGGTTCTATCCTGATAGTAATTTTTACCCTTATCGTTTTGGAAATTAGATTGTACTATATCCAAATTGTTAGCCATCATCGCTACAAGACGATGGCGGATAAGCAGTCTATGTCGGTTAGACAGGCTGAGTTCAAAAGGGGCACAATTTATGACCGTAATGAGAAGGAACTAGCAATAGAGTCTGAAGCCAGTTCAGTTTATGCCGTTCCCGCTTCCATCTCGAATCGGGAAGAGGCAGCTAAAAAGTTAGCCCGTTCGCTCGATATGAGCGAGAAAGCGATTCGCAAAAAATTGGGGACTTCAAATTCGTTCGTCTGGCTGAGACGTAAGATCGATACGGAAACTGCAGAAAAGATTAAGAGGCTACATCTTAAAGGAATCGAGTTCATAAGCGAAGGGAAAAGATTCTATCCTGAAAATGGGTTAGCTAGCCAGGTAATTGGCTTAGCGGGTCTCGATAATCAAGGTCTGTCAGGAATTGAGAATTACTTTGACACGGTCCTGAGAGGGAAAACTGAGAAAGCTATCAGGAGAAAAGATGGCTTTGGTCGGGAAGTAATCGCCGCAGGCACTTCTTGGGAATGGGAAGGAGCTGGATACGGTGTAGTCACCACAATTGATCGAGTAATCCAGTACATTGCGGAAGCAGAGTTGAGGAAAGCTTACAACGAAACTAAAGCCAAACTCGCCACAATCATTGTTCAAGATTCTCAAACAGGAGAGATTTTAGCCTTAGCTAACTTCCCATGTTTTAATGGAAATGAGTCCTCTCCAGAAAGATACAAATATTTGGAGATTCCTTCTGTCTCTGGCATTTTTGAACCAGGATCTACTTTTAAACCAATAGTGGCAGCAGCATTATTGGAGGAGAAACTCGTCAGATTGGAAGATGTCTTCTATTGTGAGAATGGAGTCTACTTATTCAATGGGCTTCCTGTTCGAGATCACGAAAGGGCGGGCTGGCTTACTCTTGTCCAGGTTCTTGAAAAATCGTCCAATATTGGAATGGTTAAAGCAGGGCAACTATTGGAGAAAAATAAGATGTACCAGTATGCGAGGGATTTCGGTTTTGGCAACTATACAGGAATTAGGTTGCCGGGGGAGACGCCGGGAATTTTGAAGAACCCAAAAGATTGGTCAGGAATATCTCTTAGCCGCCTCTCTTTCGGGCAGGGCATAGGAATAACTGCCATCCAGCTTATTTCTGCCTTCTCATGTTTAGCCAATGGAGGAGTTCTGATGGAACCCATGATTGCTATGAGAATCGTTGATTCAAGAGGGAAAGTGCTGACAGAATTCCACCCCTGCCCGATTAGACGGGCGATTTCCTCTCAGACAGCGCGAACTCTAACCGATATTTTGTGCCGAACTGTGGAAAATGGCACGGGGAAAGAAGCAAAAATTCCAGGGTACAAGGTAGCTGGTAAGACGGGAACCGCTGAAAAATTCGACCCAGCCACTGGTACGTATTCTGAGACAGCCTACATCGCCTCATTCGTTGGTTATCTCCCAGCAGATCGACCGAGAGTTACTATATTAGTCATGCTGGATGAGCCACAAGGATTTTACTGGGGAGGAAGTGTAGCTGCTCCGGTATTCGCACGAGTTGCATTGAGAATTATGCAGCACCTCGGTGTCCCGCCTGAATCGTAGACAATGTGCAGGAATCCGCCTATAGTTTGTAGTTCGTAAATTCCATCCATACCGGCTATGAACTACGAACTGTGAACTATGAACTAAGGCGAGGAAAAACTGATAGTTTTTAGAGACCTAAAAACAGGTTATGTGAATGGTCTGGCTAAACCATCTACTGCCATCGATAGGTGCTAAAGAAGTACATGGCCCCACAGAACTTTCAGTAAAAGGGATAACCTACGATTCTCGCCAGGTTAAACCTGACTACATCTTTGTAGCCATTTCTGGTTATATAGAAGACGGGAATTCCTATATCGCCCAGGCTCTGGAAGCAGGTGCTTCAGTAATTGTTTCTTCTAAGACAACCGATAGGTTAGCGAGGCCGTCAAGGTGGGGAGGCTCTGCTACTCAGATTGTAGTGGAGAATCCGCGCAAAGCTTTAGCAAAGCTTGCTACCATATTCTATGATTATCCTTCCGACAAACTAAATATAATCGGAATAACTGGCACCAACGGGAAAACGACAGTCAGTTATCTCACTGAAGCCATCTTGAAAGAGAACGGAGCAAAAGTAGGAGTCCTGGGTACAATTGCCTATCGCATCGGAGAGAAAATATTCCCTGCCCCGATCACCACCCCTCAATCTTCCGACCTGCAGCAAATGCTCAGAAAGTTAGTAGATGAAGAATTCACTACAGTAGTTATGGAGGTTTCTTCCCATGCTTTGAGTTTAGATAGAGTCGAAGGATGTGAGTTCGATAGTGCAATATTTACTAACTTGAGCCGTGAACATCTCGATTTTCATAAGAGCATGGAGGAGTATTTGATAGCGAAGATTAAACTCTTCTCTACTCTGGGAAAGAATGCTCGGAAAGAAAGAGAGAAACTCGCAGTTTTGAATCTGGATGACCCCTCAGCAGAGAAAATTATCGAATCGACACGGGCAAAGATAATTACCTATGGTATTGAAAGTAAGGCTGACGTTGTAGCAAAGAGTATAAAATTGAATCTGGATAAGACTAATTTCACTCTCTTCTCCCCGAAAGGGGAAGTGAAGATTGCTTTCCCGCTAATCGGAAAATATAATGTATATAATGCTTTGGCTGCAATTGCTGTTGCCCTGGGTCAAGGAATAGATTTAGACATTGTTAAGCGTGGAGTGGAAAGAGTTTCTTACATTCCTGGAAGGTTCGAGAAAATAGATTGTGGGCAGCCATTTACAGTGATAGTCGATTATGCTCATACTGATGAAGCTCTAAGGAGGCTTTTGGGCGTCTGTCGGGAGTTAAGGCCCGGGCGAATCATTACTGTTTTTGGCTGCGGCGGCGACCGGGACCGGGGTAAGAGACCTCTAATGGGTGAGGCAGCCATTGAGCTCAGTGATTATGTGATCGTAACATCGGATAATCCCCGCAGTGAAGACCCTGAGCGGATAGCTCTCGACATCGAGGTAGGGATAAAAAGGAAAGGGAGAAATGATTATCAAACCATTATAGATAGGTTTCAAGCAATCGAGAAAGCATTGTCTATGGCGGAGAAGGGCGACCTGGTAGTACTTGCGGGAAAAGGACACGAACAGTACCAGATCTTCAAGGATGGCAGCGTTCCCTTCGATGACCGTGAAGTTGCCAGGAAGATTCTTTCAGAGAAAGGATGAAGCCTGCCCGTGCCGCCTGCCCGACGCTCAGGCGGGACTGCCCATTCTGGTCCTTAACGGCCAGGGAGGCACGAGCTACGGCCAGGGGGATAGTTTTCGGAGTCGCTCGGTTAGTAATTTGAAAGATAGTTTGTTCTTCGCTGAGGAATTTTTTTACGCCAGAAAACTTCGGACTATTCAGGGCGCAAATCGAAACTCCTCGTCCCGATAAATCGGGACTCGTCAGACAGCGATTTGCTTGGAAGAGAAACGGACGTCCTCGTTTTTCTGGCTAAAATTCCAGATGCTCCTCACAAACTATCTTTGAAATTTCAGGTTTTTAAGAGGTGGGGATAGTTTTCGGAGTCGCTCAGTAGTGTAGGGCTTTATGCCCGTCCCGATAAATCGGGACGCCCATAAAGGGCTACACTACAGGAAACCTGGCGGAATTGAAGCAACGGGCTCAATAAATTGAGCCCCTACAATTAATGTAGGGGTTTGATTTATCAAACCCGTTATTAGGGTGTTAAGAGGAATTTAAAAAGGAATAATATGGAAAGAGTTACTATAAGAGAGGTAATAAGAACTGTCCGGGGTGAATTAATTTGTGGAACCCGGGAAGGAGAAATTTCCGGGGTGTCCATTGATAGTCGCAGTATAAAGAAAGGAGAAATCTTCTTTGCCCTGAAAGGAGAAAGGTTCGATGGACATGATTTTCTCGGAGAGGCGATAGAAAAGGGTGCAAAGGCAGCGATTGTTTCTCGGAAGAGGGGAAAATTTGTTACTAAAATACCAATTGTAAAGGTAGCCCATACCTTGACTGCCCTGCAACAATTGGCGAAGTTTTATCGTCAGAAGTTCAATCCTGTAGTTGTGGGAGTAACTGGCAGCAATGGCAAGACGACAACGAAGGATATGTTGAAAGCCCTACTCTTATCGAAGTATAGAGTGGTAGCCACTCCTGGTAACTACAACAACATAGTCGGACTTCCTTTGACGCTTTTCCAGATTTGTCCTGAGACGGAGTTTCTGGTTCTGGAAATGGGAGCCAACCATGCCGGAGAGATTGAGAGACTGGCTGAAATTTCGCTACCACAAATTGGAGTGATTACTAATATCGGTGCTACTCACCTCCAATTTTTCCGTTGCATTTCCAATGTACTTTCTGCTAAAATGGAGCTTGTTAAACTCCTGCCTCCACGAGGCAAAGTCGTATTAAATATAGATGACTTCCATTTGAGGAGCCAGTTCAAAAAGATAAAACGGGAAATAATTACTTTTGGAACAAGTCCCCAAGCCGATGTGCGGGCGAGTGATGTTGTGGCAAGTACGTCCGGGGGGAAGGAAAAACTTTCTTTCACGGTCCAAGTAGGGAGAGACAGAAAGGAGTTTGATTTATACTGTTTGGGACGTTACAACATTTATAATGCACTGGCTGCCATAAGCGTTGCTAAAGAGTTTGGCATCTCTCTTTCCCTGATGGCTGATGTGCTTAGGGAATTCAGATTTCCCAAACTTAGGATGGAAAAGTTGAAATATGGCGAGGTAACAATCATTAACGACGCTTATAATGCCAATCCGACTTCTGTAAAAGCTGCATTAAGTGAGCTTATTTCGTCTTTTCCCTCCCAGCGGAAAATAGTCATTTTGGGCGATATGCTGGAATTGGGTAGGCTAAGTCAAAAATTTCATCAGGAGATTGGCAAGATAGTGGCTACCAGCCCAATCTATAGTCTAATCACAATAGGAAAGGATGCCCGATTTATTGCTCAGGCTGCTCGGGAATGGGGAATGGAAAGGAGCAATATATTCTCTTTTAAAGATAAGAAATTTGCCTCCAGGAAACTGAAGGAATTACTTAAGCCAAAGGATGCAGTGCTGATTAAGGGGTCCCGAAAAATGGGACTGGAGGAAATCACAAAATATATTTTCCCTCGACAATTGTAGCGCCAGAGTGAAGCTCTGCGAGGAGCGGGCTCAATAAATTGAGCCCCTACACAGCTATTGTAGGGGTTCGATTCATCGAACCCGTTAAGAATGTAGAATATAGCTGCAGAGCGAAGCTCTGCGTAAATGTAGGGTGGCACTCCATGGCCGCCTGTAGGGGTGGCACTCCGTGGCCACCCAGTAGGGACGGCACAGGGTCCGTCCCCTACAGAAAGGCAAAGCTAACGCTTTGCTGTTACGGTGGTTATCTGGAGAGTAAATGTTCTATCATCTCTTCTACCCTCTACATATTTACTTTTTCCCTTTCAACGTCTTCAAATATATAACTTTTCGTGCTGGTGGTGCTATATTTACCTCTTTAATCCTGAGTTTAATCCTCGCGCCCCTTTTAATTAAGAGACTGAAGCAATTCCATATTGGTCAGCAAGTACGGGAAGACGGTCCGCCCACCCATATGAAGAAAGCAGGAACTCCTACGATGGGCGGATTAATTATTCTCATTAGCCTTGCTGTTTCGACCTTTCTCTGGGCTCGCTTCGATAATCGCTTCACCATAATTATTCTCCTCTCTACTCTCTGGTTAGGACTATTGGGTTTTCTTGACGACTATCTGAAATTGATAAAAAAGCGCAGTCGGGGACTTATGGCAAGGTATAAACTATTCGGGCAATCAATTCTCGCTATGATTATTGTAATTTATCTTTATTACTATCCAGCCAATCCCGGATACGTAACCGAGCTCAATGTACCTTACTTGAAAGATTTGTTCATTAATCTTGGGTGGTTCTATGTGCTTTTTGCTATTCTACTAATTGTTGGTTCATCTAATGCAGTCAATTTGACTGATGGTCTAGATGGGTTGGCGGTGGGTTCCGTCCTCATTGCTGCAATGACTTATGCCTTGATGTCATATCTCGCGGGCCATGCTCAATTCAGCAGTTATCTCCGTATCGTTCCAGTTCCGGGCGCTGGGGAGCTTTCCGTCTTTCTGGGCTCAATGGCTGGGGCGAGTCTAGGATTTCTGTGGTTCAACAGCTATCCAGCAGAGGTTTTCATGGGTGATACTGGTTCCCTCTTTTTAGGGGGGACAATCGGTATCGTAGCCCTATGCATTAAACAAGAACTTCTCTTGGTCATTGTGGGAGGAATATTTGTCGTTGAAGCACTATCGGTAATTCTACAAGTTGCTTCTTTTAAGCTGCGGGGAAAGAGAGTGTTGAAAATGGCGCCCTTGCATCACCACTTTGAGTTGGTTGGTTGGTCCGAGCCGAAAGTGGTAATCAGGTTCTGGATTATAGGGATTATTTTGGCATTAATAGCCTTGAGTGCGCTAAAACTACGATGAGAGTGGCAGAAAATTGCTATAAAGGGAGGAAAGTCTTAGTTATTGGCCTGGCACGAAGTGGCTTAGCGGTAGCTAATCTGTTGGAGAGTCAAGGTGCGAGAGTAACAGTAAGCGATGAAAAAAGTAAGAAAGAATTAATAGGTAGTATTAAAAAACTCAACAAAGGGATAAACACTGTTCTGGGTCGTCAGGATTCAATTAGACTAAAGAATTTGGTTTCTGAATGCGACCTGGTAGTCATAAGTCCTGGCGTACCACAGGAAAATCCCCTGGTGGAGAGGGCGAAGAAGTCTAAAATCCCCGTGCTAAGTGAAGTGGAGGTAGCATTTAATATTGCTCATGCCAAATTTGCCTGGAATACTTTGCCATTTCCCCCTATCGTTGCTGTCACAGGAACCAATGGGAAAACCACAACCTGTGAATTAATTGGAGCAGTATTAAGGAGTGACAGAAAAAGGAATATAATAGTTGCAGGCAATATCGGTACTCCTCTATCGAGCGTGGTTGGTCGGATTACGAAGAGGACTGTTCTAATCCTCGAAATTAGCAGTTTTCAGTTAGAGAATATGAACTTTTTCCATCCCTATGTAGCAGTGATACTGAACATAACTCCTGACCACGTGGACAGGCATAAAACAATGAGCAACTACATCAAGGCCAAAGCCAATATTTTTAGAAAGCAGACAGAAAAGGATTTCTGTATTCTGAATGCAGATGATAAAAGGTGTAAAATCCTGGGGAGGAAAGCGAAGTCGCAAGTTATCTTCTTCAGTAGCAAGAGAGCCTTGAAGAAAGGAGTTTTTGTCGAGGGAGGGAAGATAGTTTCTAATTTAGACTCGAGGGTAAAAGTTTCTTCTGATAGAGCTGAGCTTTCAGTTGAAAACGTAAAAATTCCCGGCCCCCATAATTTAGAGAATGCTCTGGTGGCCATTGCCGTGGGAAGTATATTTGGTATATCGAGAAGTAAGATCAGAAAGGCACTTGAGGCCTTCACAGGAATAGAACATCGCCTGGAAACGGTTCGCGAAATCGATGGGAGGAGATTTATCAACGATTCCAAGGGGACAAATGTTGATGCTTGCAAGAGGGCGCTGGAGACATTTCCAGCCCCGATTATACTCATTATGGGAGGCTATGATAAGGGGACGCCATATAGACCCTTAACGAGTTTAATTAGAGAGAAAGTCGCTGCTCTTGTTTTGCTGGGTCAAGCTGCCCCCAGGATAGAGACGGAGTTAATCGGCTCGGCTACCATTTATAGGGTAGATGATATGAGGGAAGCAGTAGAGTTGTCTTATAGTTTAAGCCAGCCGGGTAGCTCGATCCTTCTTTCACCAGCCTGTTCCAGTTTCGATATGTATTCCGATTTTGAGGAAAGAGGAAAAGATTTCAAGAGATGGGTAAGAGAGATCTGAGAACTCAAAAAAGAAGATTTGTCAAAGGAGTTGGGAGCCCAAGATACAAGATGAACAAGGGGCCATATGCACCAGAGTATCATCGCTCGGATATTTTTCTACTCTCGGTTGTTCTCTTCCTGGTTTTCACAGGTGTGGTCATGATTTTCAGTGCCAGCGCAGTTGTATCCCATGAAAAGTTTGATTCGAGTTATCTCTTTCTAACCAAGCAGCTTATCTGGACAGTGATGGGTGTATTCTTAATGCTTGCTTTAGTAAGGGTTGATTATAATAAGTTGCAGAAGTTTTCCCGACCACTTATGGTCTTCTCATTAAGCCTCCTCGTTTTGGTTTTGCTAATAGACCGCGGAGAAATCAAGCGTTGGCTTAAATTCGGAATGCTGAGCTTTCAACCTTCTGAAATGGCAAAGTTTTGTTTGATTCTCTACGTAGCAGATGTTTTAGACCGCAAAGGGAGTAAGCTCCAGGATTTGAAAAGAGGGCTTTTGCCAGTTCTAATACTAACAGCAATATTTTTGATGCTTATCTATGTCGAGCCAGATTTGGGAACTGTTGTTATCTTAGGACTGGTTATATTAGCGATGCTATTTATGGGAGGAGTTAGGCTTTCCCATCTTCTCTCGCTTCTCTTGTTAAGCGTACCACTTTTATATTTCGCAACTTTTCATGTGGGATATCGCCGGGAGCGAATCTTAACCTTCCTCAATCCGTGGGCTGATGCCCGGAGAATAGGCTACCAACTGGTTCAAGCTCTCCTTGCTCTCGGCTCAGGAGGTCTTTTTGGGGAAGGCCTCGGGGCTTCTAAGGCTAAATTGTTCTTTCTACCCGAGCCTTACACGGACTTTATCTTTTCCATAATTGGAGAAGAGCTCGGATTTTTGGGTGCGAGCTTGATAGTCTTCCTATTCGTGATTATTGCCTGGAGGGGACTACGCATAGCTACAAGAGCGCCCAATCAATTCGGAAATTTACTTGCTGCTGGAATTACTTTTTTAATTACTTTCCAGGCAGTTTTGAATATAAGTATAGTTACTGCCTGTCTGCCAACTAAAGGCATCACTTTACCTTTTCTCTCATACGGAGGGTCTTCTCTGGTCTTCTCTCTTATGGGAATGGGAATACTTCTCAATATTTCCAGACAGACATAGTAACTGAACTTGTTGAATGTAGCAGCAGAGCGACCGCTCTGCGTTATAACCATGTCATTGCGAGTCCCGATTGAAGACCGGGACGCGGCAATCCCGAGATTGCTTCACTTCGTTCGCAATGACAACGCTTTACTGCTACTCATACGGGTTTTTGCTCAGAGGACATTATGCGTATTTTGATTGTTGTGGGAGGGACCGGCGGGCACATCTACCCAGGTGTCGCTCTGGGAGAAAAGTTGAGAAACCACAACAATGAAGTTATTCTAGTAGGAAGAAAGGGAGGGTTTGGCGAGAGAATAGCACAGGAAAGTGGATTCTCATTCTTCCAAATTGTGGGAGAAGGTTTAGTAAGAGGATTCTCATTCAAAGTTTTCCGCTTTCTCGCAAAATCTATCCAGGGATTCTTTCAGTCTATACAGATTTTTCGCTCTTTCAGACCAGATGTAGTTGTGGGAATGGGAGGATATTTATCCTTCCCGGTAGTTCTGGCGGCGAAAATATTCAGGATAACTTGTGCCATTCACGAGCAAAATGTTCTTCCCGGACTCGCCAATAGGGTCTTAGCCAGGATAGTTGATAGAATAATGGTCGGTTTTAAAGAGACAGAAAGATATTTTCCGTCTAAGAAGACCTTTCTTACAGGAAGTCCTGTTCGCCAATCTATCTTAAGTTGCTCGAGAAGTGAGGGCTTGCAAAAATTGAATCTGGTAGAAGGTAAGAAGAACATCCTGATTTTTGGAGGGAGTCAAGGTGCCCGCAGTATAAACCTTGCAATGGTAAAGGCATTAAATTTTTTGACCCCGCTGGGGAAGAAGATTCAAATTATACACATTGTGGGCATTGAACAATTTTTAGAAATAAAAGAAAATTACGAAAAAAGAGATTACTCAGCCTGCATCCTTCCTTATCTTCTTCATATGGAATATGCATATAGCTGTTGTGACCTGGTAATTTCCCGCTCTGGCGCAAGCACAGTAGCTGAAATAATAGCAAAAGGCTTACCCAGCATTCTCATTCCTTATCCTTATGCAACTGCCGGACACCAAAAGGCAAATGCTGAGTTTCTATCAAAGAAAGGGGCTTGTGTTCTTATTGAGGATAATCAGTTGACGGGTGAGTTACTGGCCGATATCATCATTCGCTTGATTGGTAACGAGACAGAATTGAGGGGGATGGCGGAAAATACGAGAAGACTCTCTATTGACGATGCAGCGACCAGAATGGCCGATTTAATTGAAGCAATGTAGGGGCTTGTCGAAAGTTTAAACGAGAATGTTAAAGAAAATTCAACATATACATTTCGTAGGAATAGGCGGTTCCGGGATGAGCGGAATTGCTGAAGTGTTGATAAATCTGGGCTATAAAGTTAGTGGCTCTGACCTCAAGGAGACAGAGGTGACCCAGAGATTGGCATCCCTGGGTGGTGCAATATTTATTGGCCATAAGCCTGAACAGGTGGGAAATGCCCACGTGGTGGTTACTTCCAGTGCGGTTCTCCCGGATAATCCGGAAGTAGTTCAAGCAAAGAAGCTTAAAATTCCCGTTATTCCTCGAGCTGAGATGCTTGCCGAGTTAATGAGGTTAAAATATGCCGTTACAATCGCCGGCTGTCATGGGAAGACAGTGACCACCTCCCTCGTATCAATGGTCCTGGCAGAGGGCGGACTGGACCCGACAGTAGTAATTGGAGGCCGTTTAAAAAACATAGGTTCTTCTGCCAAATTAGGCAAAGGAGAGTTTATGGTGGCTGAAGCAGATGAGAGCGATGGCTCTTTCCTAAAACTTACCCCGACTATCGCCCTCGTCACAAATATAGACGATGACCATCTCGATTACTATAAAACCCTGGATAATATCAAAAATGCTTTTGTCCAATTTGTAAATAGAGTTCCCTTTTATGGGTCCATAATCCTCTGCGGTGAGGACCAAAATGTTAAATCAATTATTCCTAAAGTAACCAGAAAATATTACACTTATGGAAGAAGGGAAAATAATGATTTCTATGCAGAAAATGTAACCTGTGAAGAAATGCACTCTGAATACGATTTCTACTTTTCAGGTAGAAATCTGGGTAGGCTCAGACTGAACTTTCCCGGAGCCCATAATGTCCTTAATTCTCTCGGTGCGGCTGCAGTCGGTATGGAACTGGGAATAGAATTTGAAAAGATTAGAAAGGCCTTGCTCGATTTTACTGGCGTTAGTCGAAGGCTGGAGATTAAAGCCATAAAAAATGATATAGTGTTTATAGACGACTATGGCCATCATCCCACAGAGATAAGAGTAACTCTGGAGGCAATTAAATCCATCTGGCCGGAAAGGAGACTATTGGTTATCTTCCAGCCGCATCGGTATACGCGCACAAGAGATTTGGCAAAAAAATTTGGACCCGCTTTTGCAAGTGCCAGCCGAAGTTGGCTCACAGAGATTTATTCTGCGGGAGAGAAGCCCATTTCAGGAATCTCTTCGTCTTTAATCCTGAAATCCTTCCCTGCTGAGAAGAGAAAAACTGTTACACTAATTTCAGACAGGGAAGGTCTAATTGCTGATATCATCAAGAATCTGCGACCCCGGGATGTGCTCCTCACATTAGGAGCCGGGGACGTCTACAAAATCGGCGACGAAATCTTAAGTGAAATTTAGACTTGGCAATTAAAACTGGCCTCCTCCCGCAAGGGAGGTCGGAAGACATAAAAAGATTAAGAAACATCCGAAAGAGAAAGTTGAGTTGTTATCCCAGGGAGAGAAAATGAACCAACTTTCTAATTTTTCTAACTATTTCTTTAACCCCCATGCAATTCCTGTTCTTGTTGTTGGGAGTTTGATTTTATTCGCCGGGATAGTTCTTTTTATTGCTAATAGAAAGGCACCAACGACTTTTTCTTTTTTCTTGATATGCCTAAGTGTTAGTATTTGGCTTTTAGCGACGGGGATGGGCTATTTGTGCGAAAGTGAAAAAACAGCTATGCTTTGGTTTAAATTTGATAATTTTGGGGTAGCTTTTATTTCTATAAGTGTCTATTTTTTCACAAGGTCATTTATAAATTTGAAAGGAAAGAAATTTATCGCGATAGGCTACATAATAGCCTTAGTGTTTGGCATATTGATAATAAAAACGAATTATTTAGTTACGGGAGTAAGAAAATATTTTTGGGGTTATTTCCCTAGTTGGGGGCGTCTAGGATACCCCTTCCTTACATTTTTCTTTGGTTATATGCTGGCAAGTTTTTTTACCTTATTTTTTCAGCTTCAAAAGACTAAGTCACCAATAAAGAGGAACCAGATAAAATATGTAATGTTAGCATATTTAATTGGATATACTGGTTCAATTGATTATTTGGCTACTTATGGAATAGAAGTTTATCCTTTTGGCTACATCTCACTTTTTCTATTTCTTTCCATTATTGGCTATACTATTGTTACTTATCGTCTTATGGATATTACCTTTGTGATAAGGGATACCACTCTACGATTGATATCCTCGTTATTTCCTGCTATCGTTTTCCTGACGATAGGGTCATTATTCTTCTCTTTTCCAGTTATGGTAGCTATGATTATTTTGACTGCAATAACTTCGCCTTTTCTTTACGGACCCTTGAGGAGGCTATTTCAACCGGTTCTGCTGGGAGCCAGATACGACTATCAAAGGCTTCTTAAAGAATCAACCAAGTCCTTGGTTACCATCCTTGATTTGAGGCAACTTTTAGACTATACTGTTAATACGATTTCAGATACAGTAGGAGTGGAAAAGATTTCGTTTTTTTTGAAAGAAGGGAATAGATCAAGATACGAGATAAAAGCATCGTGTGGTCTTGAGGAAGAACTACTTGATAAATATGCTCTGAAGCCAAACGAAGGAATTATTTCCTGGCTTAAACAATCCAAAACAGTCTTTATAAAAGAAGAAATGGAAAGGACTCTCCCCGGGAAGGCATTTGAAAACATCTATGGAGGTCTGGAAAAGATAGGCGCAGAACTGACTCTCCCTTTATTCTACAAAGATAATTTAGTTGGACTCTTGACTCTTTCCCAGAAACAGTCAGGAGATATATATAACCAAACAGATATAGATATATTGGAATCACTGGGAGCACAGGCAGCAGTAGCCATAGAGAATGCCAGATTGCATACCGAAGTGATAACGGACGAGTTGACGGAACTCTATCAGCCGAGATATTTTGAGTTGAGGCTGAGGGAAGAGATAGAAAAGGCAAAGAGGTATAAACACTGTCTCTCATTGATGATGATAGGGATAGATAATTTCGAGGAATTTAGAAAGAAGTACAAACAAGAGGAAGAAGATAAACTGTTGAAAAGTATGGCAGGGATAATTAGGGAGAACTTGAGGATGGGAGATATAGCCTGTCGATGTGAGGAGAAAGGATTTGGAATAATCTTGCCAGAAATCACAGAAGAGTTTGGGGTAAACATCAGGGAGAGGTTGAAGAAGCAGATAAAAGAGACGGTGGAGATAGGAGAGAGGCTCAGGAGGAGAGTGGGTGAGAAAGAGTTAGGTATAACTTTAAGTATTGGCATAGCGAACTTTGATGGGCAGGATAGAGAGATGAAGAGAGAGATAATGATTAAGCAAGCCAGGGATGCCCTCACTCAGGCCAAAAGAGAAGGGAACACAGTAAAAGTATTCTATGATGAGAAGTTAAGACAAGAAATATCTTCAGAAGTACTTGAATGGGTAAAAGAGACAGAGGAGACTCTTGTTTCTGGAAATATATATGTAGACTTATCCAAGCGCAGTGTACAGGTTAATGGTAAGCCAGTCAAGTTAACTCCCAAGGCCTTCGATTTACTCTGCCTTCTGATGAAGAAGAAGGGGAGAGTATTGAACAGGAGTTTTTTAACCGAGAGCGTATGGGGATATGAATATTTTGGCACCACAAGGACAGTAGATTCTCACATCAAGTCTCTCAGGCAGATGCTAGGTGCCGAAGGCAAAAAGATAGAAACTGTGAAAGGTGTCGGCTACAAATTTGTTGATGAGGATAGTATAATATGATATCTCTGAGGTCTATCTAAATTGTAATGAATGGGCGGGCGATTTCTCTGGTTTTCCATTGGGTGGGCAGAGAATCGTTGCTTTTTTATCCAGTTGGAAAATATAAATGAGCAACAAGATTAGGCTATTGTGTTGATGTGTTTCCGGAAGACATAGAAACGCAGTAAAGGTGCTGGCACAGAAGTAGCAAAATAGGTAGAATGAAAAATTTATGATAAAAAAAACTACATTGGAAAAAAGACAATTCCCAAGAATAATGGCCAAACTGCCGATACGTGTAACTCCTCAATTTTTCGGTGAGAGTATTGATCTAAGCGAAACAGGATTAGGATTTGTTTTGGATAAACCATTGCCTTTATCCAAGTTTCAGGCAAAAATAGAAATTTCTCCTAAAGAGACAATAGAAACAAACTTCAGAGTTATCTGGAATAAGCAACTGGTTGAACAGAAAAAATTTATGTATGGCGTGTGTTTCATCAGATTTAAAGAGAAAGATTTAAAAATTTTGAGAAAGTCTTTAACTACAACTTATACGCATAATTTGATCAATGGTATAAAAGAGATATATAAAAAAGAAAAAGTTAAGGAATTCTGGGATCTTCGTTTTAATAGTTATTTGAATGACTTATCCGTCTTATCGAGCAAAATGGATAATGAGTTAATCACGCAGGAAGATGCCTTTTCCCATGTTTTTCAGATTAACAATAAGATATTGAAACAAGGAGATGAACTTGAAACTTTTCTTCAAGATAGGGTTTTGGTTAGGAAAATCAAAAAAATATTTAGACAATTATGCGGTCCATGGGTCTATAGAAGTGATATTGTTAGGTATGCTTACGAAAAGCTGAGAGGTTATCCTGGAGATTATGAATTGCTTGAAATAATATATGATAAGAAAATCCTGTCAAGGAACATTGGTTATTGTTATGATAATTATTTTTTAGAAAATCCATACGCTGTAGCAGTGAGAAATAGGAAAAATAAAATGAAAGAGATCCTTTTAAGGTTTTTTAAGAATGCTACAATAGACAATTTATCTGTACTGAATTTGGCGTGTGGCTCAGCAAGAGAGTTAAGAAATATTTTTGTTGATGAGGAATTTGAACCAGAATTTAATATTGTTGTGAGTTTAGTAGATCGAGACAAAGAAGCTCTTGAATTCTCACAAAAAATCCTAGAAAGTTCATCCCAAAAAGTAAGTTTTAGATTCTTTAATCATAATATACTAGATTATTGCAAAGAAAAAGAAAAATACTATGGTGTTTTGGGTGAACAAGACATCGTTTACTCAATTGGTCTCGCTGATTATTTGCCAGAAAAAATTTTAAAGCAGTTAATATTGTTCTGTTTTAATTTGCTTAGACCGAAAGGGATTCTAGTCATAGCTCATAAAGATTCAAAACAATATAAGCCGCTTGCTCCTGATTGGTGGTGTGATTGGACTTTTTATCATCGCAGTGAAGAAGACGTAGTAAATGTGTTCAGAGATTGCAATATTTTTAATATTAAAGTGGAGAGGGACCCGACCAGTGTTATGTTTTTTGTTATTTCGGAGAAAAAATGAAGTTTACCTTTTTAGGATTTTCAGGGCTGATTAATTTCTTAACCTGTGTCTCTTTGGGTCTATTTGTTCTTCTGAACGATCCAAGAAGCAATAGGAATAGAAGCTATTTTTATCTAAATTCAAGTGTTGCTCTTTACAGTTTTGGATATTTTATTTGGCAATTATCTATAGATGAAATTTCTGCTTTATTCTGGTTTAAAATACTGGCTATAGGAATAATCTTTATAAATGTAACTTATTTACATTTTGTTTTTACTTTTGTTGGAGTATTTAAGGAGAAAAAGAAAGAATTAATTGTTTACTATCTAATAAATATAATGTTCATTTTTTTAAATCTTAAAGGTTATCTTTATTCCTCTATTGAACCTCGTTACAATTTAGGCTATTGGCCTGTTCCTACCTTTGTTTTTCATATCTATTTACTGTTTTGGTTTTGGCAATGCCTCTATGGTTTTAAATGGCTTCTCAAAGGATTAAGTCACACCAGAGGTTTACACAGAGAACAAATAAAGTATTTTACTCTTTCAGCAATTATAGGATTTGCCGGAGGTGCCACTAACTGGCCAATGTGGTACAAATTCCATTTGCCCCCATATGCGAATATTCTAATTAGTATATACATTGGAGTCGTGGCTTATGCCATTGTTAAACATCGACTTATGGATATCAATGTAGCGATCACTAAAGGGACTGTGTTTGGAGTGGTGTACGCTTTTGTTCTTGGTATTCCTGTGGCGGTGGGGTTTTGGGCAAGGGCTTACATTTATGATAAGATAGGAGAGAATTGGTGGCTTGTTCCTGTCGGGATAGCACTAATTTTGGCCAGTTTGGGACCGACCGTTTATGGTTTTATCCGTCGAAAAGCGGAGGCTGCTATTTTCAGGGAACGGCGAAGGTATCAAGAAAATTTGATTAAGCTGGCGAAGGAGATGACTTTAACTAAGGATTTGAGGAGTCTTCTAGTCCTGATTATTCGTAATGTTACCAGGGAAATTGGAATTAGCCATGCCCGAATCTATCTATTGGATAAGAAGACTAATGAATATGTTCGGGAAGTTCACTATGGCAAGGAGAGAAGGAGGCAGTTTGGGGACTCGCTATCCAGGGATGCTCCCTTGCTCCGCATGTTATGCCAAAGCAGAGATAAGGGCCCACTGTTGAGAGAAGAAGTCATTAGCCATTTTGAGACAAATGAGCCTGAACACTTGGAAGAAATTAAAGGGCAGTTGAGAAGCATAGGGGCGGCTGTACTGTTGCCAGCTTTCATTGGAGAAAACCTTGTTGCCTTTTTATCGCTAGGTACGAAGCGTTCCAAAGAAATTTACACACCGGACGACCTGAGTATGTTCAAAATTCTGGCTGGCCAGGCGGGTTTAGCGATTGAGAATGCCCAGTTCTATCAGGAGCTTAAAGAGGCTCAGGCGACAATACTTCAGGCAGCCAAGCTTTCTTCTATTGGGGAGCTGGCAACTGGCTTTGCCCATCAGATAGATAATCCTCTGGGGGTTATTAGCTTAGGATGTCAGTTGTGTATCCTCGATATAAAGGATGGGTTGGCTCAAGCGAATCTAACTGAGAAGGAAAGACAAGTTCTGGAGAAGATAAGAGATAGGCAGGAGAGGATGATGGAGACTGCTCATAAGACAGCCGACCTTGTGCAGAGGATAAGGGGTTATGCTAAGCCTTCAGATAGGGATTTTGAGCCGACGGACTTGAATTCTATAATAGAGGATGCTCTGGATTTGGCCCAGTATCAAATTTCACAGGGAGGGGTTAATGTAACTAAAAATATTCCCCAAGATTTGCCTAAGATAAAGGGGATTGGTGTCCAGTTAGAACAGGTATTTTTGAATATGATCATAAATGCCTGTGAGGCAATGGCTGGCAAGAAAGGGGAACTTGCTATCTCGGCGAGGATCGGAAAGGATAATCCCGATAAGGTTGAGGTAACTGTATCAGATAATGGCTGTGGAATTTCGAAAGAGAATTTGAATAGATTGTTTGACATTTTCTTTACCACGAAGGGTCCGCAGGGGACAGGGGTGGGATTGTCAATGGCTTACAGGATAGTAAAAGACCATAATGGGGATATAAATGTGGAGAGTGAAGTGGGGAAAGGGAGTAAGTTTACTGTCTTATTGCCTATCTGGGAAGATAAGTCTTGAGGAGAGGTTAGCTGGTAGGTTTTATGGGGATATTGGATGAATTGAAAAGATTGGTAGGAAATAGAGTAAAAGTTGATGAGCCACTCTCCAGGCATACCTCTTTCAGAATAGGGGGTCCTGCGAGGTATTTTCTTGAATTGACAAACACTGAAGAGCTCACTGATGTAATCGAATTTTCTCAGAGACGGAAATTAGATTTCTTTATTTTAGGAGAGGGCACTAATCTGCTCTTTTCTGATGAGGGGTTCAATGGTTTGGTAATTCGATTGAAAGGTGAGTTCGAGAAGTTTTCTATAGAAGGCGAAGAGGTAACAGCTGGCGCCGGGGTGAAATTGAATAACCTGGTTGAAAAATTGGCTAAAAGAGGCCTGGCTGGTTTGGAATTTGCCGCGGGAATTCCAGGAAGTCTGGGCGGCGCGATTGTTTCTAATTCTGGTACCAGAATGGGCTGGATTGGTGATATTACGAAAGAGATAAAAATTTTTAGTGATGGAAAGGTGAAAGTTCTGAAAAGAGAGGAAATGAATTTTTCTTACAGGCATTGTGAGTTGCCCGATAAGGCCATAGTCGTAGAAGCGAAACTGGGCTTGAAAAATGGTAAGAAAAGTGATATCATTAATCAAATTAAAGAAAGTCTTAAGGAGAGAAGAAAAACTCAGCCTATTTCTTCCCTTAATGCTGGCTGCATTTTCAAGAATCCGCAAAATTGCGAGGCGGGAAAGCTGATTGAAAATGCAGGTTTAAAGGGAACCAGATTTGGGGACGCTGAAGTATCAACAAAGCACGCAAATTTTATCATCAACCGAGGTAGTGCAAAAGCAAAAGATGTGTACAGTTTGATAAAAAAGATTCGGGAAACTGTTAAGGAAAAATTTGGTATTGAGCTTGAATTGGAATTGAAGGTAGAGATGAAGGGATAGTTTTCGGAGTCACTCGGTTAGTAAAACCTCGCTCTAATTCCGCCAGCGCTTAGGCAAAACCTGGCGGAATTGAAGCTCCTGTAACTATCCCTTCATCCCCAGGGTAATAGAGGTGGGGATAGTTTTCGGAGTCGCTCGGCCAGCTGCACAGATTGAATCTGTGCCTACAAGGACAGGAAGATTTGTAGGCACGGTTTTAACCGTGCATAAATTAAGTAGGGCTTTATGCCCGTAAGAATTACGCCCATAAAGGGCTACACTACAGGGAACCTGGCGGGTTTGAAGTAACGGGCTCAATAAATTGAGCCCCTACACCCCTCACCCATACCCTCTCCCCCAAGGGGAGAGGATGAAAGTGAGGGGGAAGCAAAGCTTGCGCTTTGCTGCTACAGAAAAGGAAAAAATAATGTAGGGGGTTTGATTTATCGAAGCCGTAAAAGTTAGGTTAGTTTTATGAAAGAGATACCCGATAACTTAAAGACGAGGAAAATAGGGGTGCTCTGTGGAGGAAGCTCTCATGAAAGGGAGATATCTCTAAGGACAGGGGGTGCTGTTTATAAAGCTTTGGTCTCGCTTGGGTTAAATGTGTTTAAGATTGATGTGGATAAAGATATTGCCTTGAGGTTGGCAAAAGACAGAGTAGACCTGGCTTTCATTGCTCTCCACGGGAAGCTCGGCGAAGACGGAACCATTCAAGGGCTTCTCGAGATAATGGGTATTCCTTATACAGGTTCTGGGGTATTAGCCAGCGCGCTTGCTCTGGATAAAGCTTATACCAAAGAGGTCTTCCATTACCATAACCTGCCCATGGCAAAATATAAGGTCCTTGAGAAGAAAGTAGAAACTCTTGGTAATATACTGGGCGAGTTGGATTACCCTGTAATTGTCAAGCCGGCGAGGGAAGGTTCAACTATTGGGGTAACGATAGTCTGGGAGCCGAGCGGACTCGATGGTGCTATGAATCTTGCCTTTGGATACGGAGACAAGATATTAATTGAAAAATACATTGAAGGAAGGGAGCTTACGGTAGGAATTCTGGGCGACGAGCCTCTACCTGTGATAGAGATTATATCAAAAACTGCATTTTATGACTTTCGGGCAAAGTATGAGCCCGGGATGTCGGAGCACATTGTGCCTGCTAAGTTACGCCCGAAGCAGTATGAAATGGCGCAATATCTGGCTCTTTCTGCTCACCGTGCTTTGGGCTGTAGAGGCGCCACTCGTGTGGATATGGTAATGGATGGAGAAGGCAAAATTTATCTATTAGAAGTTAACACAATTCCCGGTATGACCGAGACCAGTCTACTCCCGGAAGCGGCAGCTGTGGCAGGAATAGATTTTAAGCAACTGGTGGTCAAGATTCTATCCTATGCTTTGGATTGAGGGCTGATTAGCATTGGAAGTTAAAAGATGGCAAAAAAGAATTCTATGGAAAAGGCGATTTTTTAGAGTTTTTAGAGTCGGTCTGTTATTGGTTATACTTCTTTTTTCGGGATATGAAATTTACAACTTCCTCATTCACTCTGCATATTTTAGAATAGAAGAGATAAAGATAGAAGGGAATCAGGATATTGATAGAAAAGATATTCTCTCGCTACTGGAGATAAAAAAAGGAGACAACATATTCAAAGTTGAATTGAAGCAGGCAACAAGACGGTTAAGAAGTCTAAAGGAAATTAAAGAGATAGATATTCATCGGGATTTTCCAGACAAGATAGTCCTAAAAATTACTGAGAGAGTTCCCATTGCCCAGCTTGACGGCGGGGATAATGACCATTCTAATACGGTAGAGCTAATAGACAAAGAGGGGATAACATTTTTGGGGAAAGCAAGAAATATGCCGAAAATTTTAGGAGCTAAAGATTCTCTGGAAAGGCAAAAGGTTGTAAATTTTTTGGCTAATCTTATGGCAGTTGACTATGAGTTTTACAAGAAAATTTCATATATAGATGGGAACAATCCAGGAAATATTAAACTGAAAATTGACCAGGCGTTACTTATCTGGGGACCTGCGGGAAAGGAAACAGAGGACCAATTGGTGAAGAAGTTGGCTTATCTAAATTTAGTTCTCGACGATTTGGTAAAGAACAATAGGACTTTTAACTATCTTGACTTGCGATTTTTGAAAGAGGGAAAAGGGGAGATAATTGTGGGTTAGGTAGCTGCAGAGCGACCGCGTAGGGGCGACCTTGGTCGCCCACTCTTCAGCAATGTAGGTAGTGTAGGGGCTTGTCCCCGTAAAAATTACGCCCATAAAGGGCTACACTACAGTTGCCCGACTAGTTGAGGAGAAAATGAAACAGAGAATAGTTATTGGTCTTGATGTAGGCTCAAGCAATGTTTATGCTGTTGTAGGTAAAATTACCCAGAAGCCAGAAGTGGAAATAGCAGGATCAGCGAGGGTATCTTGTCGCGGTTTACGAAACGGTGTGGTGGTTAATATTGAAGAAACTACGCGCGCTATAGGTCAAGCTATAGAGGAAGCCGAAGGAATGGCAAATACGCCAATTAAAGCGGTTTATGTAGGAATTGAAGGTGGTCATATTGAAAGTTTCAATCATCAGGGAGCAATTATGATCTCCCGTTCTGATAAAGAAATCGCTGAAGAGGATATTTTAAGAGTCATCGATTCAGCCCGGGCCATTCGGCTATCTCCCGAGCGGGAAATCATTCATACCCTCCCTCAGGGCTTCGTGGTTGACGGTCAGAAGGGAGTAATGGACCCTGTAGGAATGGAAGGCAGTCACCTGGGAGTCCATGTCCATATTGTAACAGGAGTTTCCACCATAATTAATAACCTCATTAAATGTATTAATAGAAATGGCTTGGAAGTAGAAGATATAGTCTTGAGCGTGTTGGCTGCAGCAGAAACTGTAGTTACCCCTGAGGAGAAAGATTTGGGATGCGTGCTTATAGATTTTGGTGGACAGACTGTGGATTTAGCCGTCTTTGTTGAAGGGGCTCTTAAAGCCACGAGAGCACTTCCAATTGGAAGTGAAATTATTACAAAAGATATAGCTCATTGTCTGCATGTCCCCCTTTCAGAAGCGGAAAGGATTAAGAAGGAATTTGGCTGCGCTCAAATGAAGATGATTTCCGATAATGTGGAGATAAATATCTTGGGAATGGACGGTAAAACCAGAGGGACAATCCTGACCAGTAAGCTCTGCGAGATTATCGAGCCGCGGGTAGAAGAGATCGTTACTTTTGTTCGCGAAGAGATGGCAAAAATAGGCAGGGAGAATTTGATACCTGCTGGAGGGATTTTAACAGGAGGCGGTGCTCTGCTACGAGGGGTTAAAGAAATTACTGAAGATATTTTGGACCTGCCTATGAGGTTGGGTATGCCCCAGAAATTGGAAGGACCTTCAGAGGTTATCAGCAGTCCAGACTATGCTACAGCCATTGGCTTGATTAAATATGCTCAGAAAGAAGAATTTCCTATTTATGAGAAGAGGTTTGTAAGAAGAAAAAGGCGTTCTCTCTTCCGTAAGGTAAAAGACTGGTTCGAAGAAGTCCTTTAATATTTTATTCTAATTATGTATGCATAAATTGAACTGGTATTTGCACAGATTGAATCTGTGCCTGCAAAGATTTTGCACAGATTGAATCTGTGCCTGCAAAGATTTTGCACAGATTGAATCTGTGCCTGCAAAGATTTTGCACAGATTGAATCTGTGCCTACAATGGAGGGAAATTTGTAGGCACAATTTCAAATTGTGCAGGGTACATTTGTAGGTACGGTTTTAACCGTGCAAAATCGGCTGGAGTCCTCCCGAAAGGGAGGGCTTTCGGGCGACCGTGAAGGTCGCCCCTACGCGATTCGCAAGGACTCCAGAATTTCCGGAGTCCACCCGAGAGGGTGGTGACCCCGGATTTCATCAGGGGACTCCAGGGAATGGATTTGAAATTCTATAGGTCCCGTTTTCAATTGGGATAACTGGTTGGAGGTGGGGATGTTAAAGTTCAAGCAGGACGCTGACCTTACTGCAAATATAAAGGTTATAGGCATTGGTGGCGGAGGTGGCAATGCAATCAATCGCATGGTTTCTTCGGAGATAAAAGGCGTGGAGTTTATCGCAGCAAATACGGATGCTCAAGCTCTTCGTAATTCTCTGGCTGGATACCGATTACAGTTAGGAGCCAGTCTTACCAAGGGTCTGGGAGCGGGAGGGGATCCTGAGAAAGGTCGCCAGGCTGCTGAGGAAGACAGGGATGCAATTAAGGAATCTCTCGCAGGTGCTGATATGGTATTCATCACTGCAGGTATGGGAGGGGGAACAGGGACAGGAGGCGCGCCAGTTGTTGCAGAGATAGCCAAAGATTTAGGGGCTCTGACCGTAGGAGTGGTTACCAGGCCATTTATGTTTGAAGGACCCATTCGCTTTAAGCAGGCGGAAGAAGGACTGAAAAACATGAAGAGAAAGGTCGATACTTTGGTCGTTATCCCCAACCAGAGACTGTTTGCCATTATTGATGAAACCACCCCTGCCCTGGATGCTTTTAAAGTGGCTGACGATGTTCTACGCCAGGCAGTGCAGAGTATCTCGGAGATTATTACATCGCATGGAATGATTAATGTTGATTTTGCTGATGTGAAGACGATTATGGCTGGTGCCGGAGAGGCCTTGATGGGAATGGGAAGGGGACGCGGGAAAGATAGAGCGGTTAGGGCGGCTAAGTCAGCTATAAATTGCCCTTTGTTAGAAGATGTTTCCATTGCGGGTGCAAAAGGCATTTTGGTTAATATCACGGGAAATAGAGATATTACGATGTTTGAAATTAAAGAGGCAATGGACTTAATTCACAATGCTTCCTCCTCTGGAGCAAATGTCTTCTTTGGTCAGGGATTTGATGAGAGCCTTAAAGATGAGGTAAAAATTACTGTAATCGCTACTGGCTTTCCTCCACCCCGAGCTTCTCTCGGAGAGAAACTCAGACAGGAAGAGTTGGTAGGGGATTTATGGGAATATAAGAAGGAGTTATTGAGAGAGCCCGGCTATCTGAAGGAAAACCTGCAAGTGCCTACTCTTATTCGCAGAAAAAAGAGTTACCGGTAATTCTGATGAGCTTTGGGGGTAGAGATGGAAATTGTTGACCTTTTACACGAAATGGTTGATAAGAAGGGTTCTGACCTGCATCTCCGTGCCGGAAGTCCACCCATTTTTCGAATTGATGGGCGGCTTGTACCCAGTTCATATCCTGTGCTTAGTCCACAGGAGACTGAGCGGGTCGGTCTCTCCCTTTTGAACGAGAAGCAGAAAAAGATTTTTAAGGAAAACCACGAGTGCGACCTGTCTTGTGCAATAGAGGGATTGGCGCGTTTCAGGATTAATGTCTTCCTGCAGAGAGGAACTTTCCATATAGCATTTCGCCTTGTACCTTTTGAAGTTCCTAATTTTGAACAGTTGAATCTGCCCCCTGTATTAAAGAAGATTTCAGAGAATGAGCGGGGACTTGTATTGGTCACAGGACCGGCCGGCTGTGGTAAATCTACAACGCTGGCTGCAATTGTCGACTACATTAATTCCAGCCGTTCGGTTCATATTATAACAATTGAAGATCCTATTGAATTTCTCCATCGAGATAAGAAGAGCATTGTAAGTCAAAGGGAATTAGGTGAAGATACGCTTGATTATCCTGCTGCCTTAAAACATATTGTCCGCCAGGATTCCAATGTAATCCTGGTAGGTGAAATGAGAGATTTAGCCACAATGGCTGCAGCATTGACTGCAGCCCAGTTGGGAAGCCTCGTATTATCCACTGTCCATACGATCGATGCAATTCAAACCATAACCCGTATCATAGACCTTTTTCCTCCTTACCAACAGAACCAAGTTCGCCTGCAACTAGCTGATACCTTGAAGGCAGTAATTTCCCAGAGACTTCTGCCGAGAGCTGATGGAAAAGGCAGAGTGCCTGCAGTGGAAGTTCTGTTTGTTACTGCGCTGATTAAGAAATTGATAGAAGAAAGTAAGATAGGAGAAATTCTTGGTAGTATGGAGAAAGGTGAGTATTACGGAATGCAAACCTTCAATCAGGCATTGCAGAATTTGTATAGTAAAAGACTGATTAAGCTGGAAGATGCCTTAGCTTCTGCCAGTAATCCTGAAGAACTTCTATTATACATTCGTGGAATAGATTCGGGAAGTGGTGCAAAAGTTTAATTATAAACCTAATAATGGAAGAGTTCTTTCTTCCCATCTCTTTTAGTTCCAGGTTTCCCATTTTAGCTGGCGTTACAACGTCGAGTGCAGGCAATTCAAAATTCCCACAAAAGAGAAGAGAGATAGCCCACCGATTAGACATACCGTATTCTCGAATCACTACTGGAGACCAGGTACACAAAAATAAGATCGCTATAGTTAGAAAGAAAGATTTGGGCAGAAAATTCCCAGCTACAGATGGACTTATTACTGACCTACCTAATGTCCCTCTTGCCATATTTGTTGCAGACTGCCCTCCCGTATTTCTTTTTGACCCACGGAAGAAAATAATAGGTCTCCTGCACGCCGGTTGGCGAAGTACGGTCGCCAAAATTTCCTGTAAAGCAGTGGAGATAATGTCGGAGGATTTCGGAGTAAAAGCAGAAAATATTTTTGTAGCCATTGGACCGCATATTTGCAAGGAATGTTATAGAGTCTCCTGGTCTCCAGTAGCAAAAGCTTTCACGGAGTGCTTTGAGCCCTTTGGAAGGGAAGTTTTGGCTTCTATAGTCTCAGAATTCCCTCAAGCAGAGGCTCAAGTCTCCCAGGAAAAATTTTGGTCCATCGATTTGGCCAAGGCAAATTCTTATCAGTTGCAGCGAGTAGGGGTTCTCCCGGAAAACATAGAAATAAGTCCCATCTGCACTTATGAAGATAAGAAGTTGTTTTCCTATCGCCGAGATAAATCCTCCGCCGGACGCCTGATGGCAATAATCCAACTACATTTTTCTTGACTTCTTTATAGGTATAATATATTATTGAATATCTCGAAAAGTCGAAATATATCAAAAGATATGAAAAAAGACCACATAAATGAACCTTTGCAGAAGGGGTCGCTGTCCCGATGAATTAATCGGGACGTGATAGCGACGGGCGAGAGACGGTGAGCACTCCGCCAGAAGAGTTTCCCCTCACCTGTCTCCTCTCCCCTGAGGGGAGAGACACTCTATGTCAAGGGTCTTTGAAAAAAAAGTTTTTAAGTGGCTGAACGTTGGTTAAGTTGATAACGCATTATACTGGCAAGATGCTGGTCTTCATTGTAAGTGGTACCATCTTTCCAGAGACGAAAAATTACCTTTAGCCATTTATTTCCTAAAGCACGAATCGCCTCTGTATGGGTATTTCCTTTGGCTCTTTGGGTATCATAGAACTTTC
>Ga0315314_1000427_pt1 | contig 46942 bp, 40 predicted proteins | sample TDP9_MG_FD_203631 | JGI IMG/M metagenome (GOLD analysis project Ga0315314, IMG submission 203631) | Freshwater sediment microbial communities from Lake Towuti, South Sulawesi, Indonesia - TDP9 | ecosystem: Environmental > Aquatic > Freshwater > Lake > Sediment | place: Indonesia: South Sulawesi... | reverse complement strand
GGACTTTGGAGGCAAAGAATTAAATCTATGTTCGAGAAATCTTCCGTACATAACAAAATTACCGAATTTCTAATCGCAGCACTGTCTGCCGCAGCGTAATCAATTATGAAAAGTGCGAAAGTTCACTCAAAGTAATAGCTCATATTAGGTTTTTGATGGAAGGAGGTGGCACTTCAATTTTCGATTTCTGATTTCCGAATTGCGAATTGTGATTTTTGTTTTCATTTTTCACTGCCCAGTCGGCAATTTTCGTAGATGAGTCTTTTTGAGGCCTGTTAAAAACAATCCCGAGAGGTCGGAATTTTGGTACGTGGCCAAAACATAATTCGTGCTTATATTAACTTTTTTTGAACCCCGCCTGTCGTCCGCAGTCCCGAAAGGGACGCCTTGCGGCGGGACGCCTTTCGGCGGATGCCTTGCGGCAAAGACTGGATGGGATGAACACCGCCCGTCGAAGATGGGACGGAGTGAAGATAATTTGTGTTTTGGTGTGTGGCCAAAGCATGGTCATTTTTAACTTTTTTTAAGGAGGTTTGTTATGTCTAAAAAATTGATTTATTTAGTTTCTTTTATTCTGGTGCTGGGCCTGGTCGGCAGCGCCTCGGCTGATTTGATTGGACACTGGAAGTTTGATGAGGGCTCCGGGACAGTGGCGTACGACGTATCCGGCAATGGCAATGACGGCACTATCAACGGCTCGCCGAACTGGGTGCCCGGCGTTGGAGGTAGCGCGCTGGAATTTGACGGAAGTAACGACTATGTCGGCACAGGCAAGAGATTGCTTGACAACATGTCTGAATTCACTATAGCTTGCTGGGTTGCTGCGGGCAATCCCGGAAGTAGTCGTATCGGACTTGTTGGCCAGAACGACCTAATAGAGATGGGATTTATGAGTGGTAATGCCGAGATGTGGACTGCTGTGACCGGCACGACCACCACGGCGTGGACCTTTGAGAACTACACCTGGCATCACATCACTATTACCGGTGATGCAACAAGTACGAAGGTTTACCTTGATGGCGAGCTGAAAGCAACCGGCGGCGGTACCTCCAACTATGGCACTTCCACCTATAACGTTAACATTGGTGGCGGTGGTGTCTGGGATGGCAGCGGCAACTGGTTCCTTGGGCAGATAGATGATGTCCGAATTTACAACCATGCTTTGTCGCAAATTGAAATTCAGATAGCTATGAAAGGGGCAGGTGGGAAATGGCCTTACGCCTTGGGCCCCGACCCCAAAGACGGCGCCCTCCATCTGGATACCTGGGCCAACCTTAGCTGGACGCCGGGAGGTTTTGCTGTCTCACACGATGTGTACTTTAGCGACAATTTTGACGATGTGAACTCCGGAAGCGAAACCGCTTTCCAGGGCAGCCACCCCTCAACGTATTTTGTTGTTGGTTTTCCCGGATTTCCTTATCCGGATGGTCTTGTTCCGGGCACAACTTACTATTGGCGAATCGATGAAGTCAATGACACCGAGCCAAACAGTCCGTGGAAAGGCGATGTCTGGAGCTTTAGTATTCCACCCAAGACCGCATACAATCCAGTCCCGGCTGATGGTGTCGAGCTTGTAGCGCCGGATGCGAAGCTTAGCTGGACGGCTGGTTTCGGTGCGAAACTGCACTATTTCTATTTCGGCGATAATTTTGACGATGTGAACAATGCTACTGTGGGTAAGCCCTTTGGAAGTACATCTTATAATCCTGGTCCACTTAAATTAGCTAAGACTTACTACTGGCGGGTCGATGAGTTTGATGCCATCGCCACTCATAAAGGCCGCGTCTGGAGCTTTACTACTCTGGGTGGCGTCGGGAGCCCAAACCCCTCTAATGGTGCTGTGGATGTAAAGCAAACACAGATTCTTAGCTGGTTACCGGGAGTCTATGCCGCTTCGCATCAGGTCTATTTCGGCACAGATAAAGAGGCCGTACGCAATGCCAATACCAGCTCACCAGAGTATAAAGGCACAGGGAAACGCGGTGCTGAGAGCTTTGAACCCGGAAAACTCCTGTGGGATACAACCTACTACTGGCGTATCGATGAGGTCAATAACGCCAATCTCGACAGTCCGTGGACAGGTAAGGTCTGGAGCTTTACAACAGCCAACTACCTTGTGGTCGATGATTTTGAGGACTACGATATGGGCAACAACGAGATATGGTGGTCGTGGAAAGATGGACTTGGCTATGCCGCGCATGGTACTGCACCGGCCTATCCCGGTAATGGGACCGGCTCAGCAGTGGGCGATGAAAGCACCGCTTCTTATTGTGAGGAAACTATCGTTCACGGAGGCAGCCAATCAATGCCTTTATTCTATGACAATAGCGTCCTGAAGTATTCAGAAGCAGAGCTGACGTTGATTTATCCGCGTGATTGGACCGAAAAAGGTGTCAACACACTGTCGATTTGGTTCAGAGGCAATCCCGCAGGCTTTGTCGAGGAGCCGGTAGGCACCTATACGATGAGCGCTTCCGGCGCAGATATCTGGGGTCAGTCCGACGAGTTCCGCTACGCCTACAAACAACTGTCCGGCGATGGGGAGATTTCAGCGCGGGTGCTCAGCGCAACCAACACGGACGGCTGGGTCAAGGCAGGCGTGATGATTCGCGAGACGCTGGACCCCGGCTCCAAACATGCCATTATGGCGATAACGCCAACGGTAAGCCATGGAGTGGCTTTTCAGAACCGGGTAACTACCAGTGGTAGTTCGTTTTCGGCACACCACGATGTAGGTCTATCTTATCCTTGTTGGGTTAGACTTGTGCGACAAGGCAGTCAGATAACGGCTTATTATTCGCAGAACGGCGTTAACTGGGTTCAGGTGCTGCCCGGCACCGGTGGCGACGCGTCCCGGAATCCGCAGACTATCTTAATGAATGCGAATGTCTATATAGGTCTGGCCCTGACAAGCCATAACGCGAATGCCACATGCGTGGCCGTATTCTCAGATGTCAAGACTACCGGTGCGGTTAGTCCGGCGATATGGACTCACGAAGCCATCGGCGCGACTATGCTCAGTAACGACGCTGAGCCGATGTATGTTGCTCTTAACGGCAATGCGGTGGTCGTTCATGATAATCCGAATGCATCGTTGATAAATGAATGGACCGAATGGAATATCGACCTTCAGGCTTTTGCAGGCCAGGGTGTGAACCTTGCCAATGTCAATACTATTGCCCTTGGTCTTGGCAACAAGAAGAATCCAGTAGCTGGCGGTTCAGGTACAATGTACTTCGATGATATTCGTTTGTATCTGCCAGCTCCATAACCAGAAGCACCGGAAGCCATAAGTGGCAATTGCTCGTTTGCTTTGATAGACGATAGTGGAATGGCTTAGTATCGATTCGGGGCTTATGCCGAATCATTCGGCATAAGCCCCTTTTTAATTGGCTATTGATTATTGAAGCTGATTCTGCAATTTCGCGGGAATAATAATGTTGTAGGAGTATAATGAGGGCAGTCAACGGCGCCATTCAGCCTTGCGGACCATTAACGGCGGCATCTGATGAGGTTTGACCTTTCGACCGCCCGAATTCACGCAGCTTCTACTGCTGGGATACCAACGAAGAGTAAACAGTTTAGGATTTAAAGGCAATCCGCTTTTTTTCAATTTGATAAACATCGTTGTTAACCGGTTTCCATAAGCAGGGCAATAGAGCCTGCGTCTTCTTTCTTGCTTATCGGCCAATTCAATCGGCGACTTTTGCCAAATATCTGAAAGGTACGTAAGAGCACAAGAAGACATAAACGATGTGTTATTGATTCCGGAGTTTATAGGCGTTTGGCGCCCAGCTAAGTGATTTTTATGTGCCTTGGCTTACAGCGTGCTTGCTCTATGGTTTTTTCACTGCTAAATTTTTTGCCGTTCTTTTACATATTGTTTATGTGATGTCGTTCCATTTGACTGGTTGTTTGTCAAGCTCAAGAATTTCAGCACGGTTGATAAGCCATGTTTTATCGTGCTGTTTTTGAAGGCGGAGCTCTATTTTTGAAAATAAAAATGATTTGTAGTTCACAGATATGGTGCTGTTTTTGTCGAAGCTTGTCATTATAAACAGCGTTGCAGTTGCATTCGGCGGTGATAATTCCACCAAAGAAGCTGTCTTTTTGTTTTTCACAATAAGAGAGGGGGTTAGCCTCTCTCTGCAATGCTTCATCAAATGCCTTTTAGTATCGTGAAATGAGTCCTTGTAGTTTTCGGCAATAACGGCCTCGATTGCATTACAATTCTCCTCTTCGACGGCTTTTATGACTGTGTTGATTGCAGAGTTGATTTTCTCCAAGTCGGTTTGTACAAGCATATCCAGTGCAAAGCCGGCAACAACGACAAAGACCGGCAGTAATAGTTGCCACCAGTGGCGTTTTTCAGGAACAACACTGCGGAACGTCAGAACGCCGAACAGAACGAGTACCGCTGCACCCACCAGTGTCCACGGCTGCTCAAAAAAATCGAACATCTCACCATTCCTTTGAGAGACTCTGAGTTGTCGTCCAGCAGGGGGTGTTCTTGACTAACCTCGGGGTTTAGGGAGTACAGGATAGCGTCTTTGCATAAACCGCAGGTCATCTCGTTCATCGGCCGGAGGGGTAAAATCAAATACGCTCGTATCCCCCCAGGCGGCCCGCATAGCCATATCAATGGTGCTCGGGTTGACCCATGTGTGCATGTTGGCACTTCCATCTGCCCAGCCTAACGTGCCTCTATTTTTACTGTGCCAGATTGCCAGCGGGTCAATCCAGCTGTTTCCGAAATCTTTGCTCACCACCCAGGAACCTATATTCCATCCCCTCGGGTCGATTTCCTCTACAAAGACGAATGTATCGGCGGGATTTTTTATTTCGCTATATTTTATAAGGTGCCTTCTGCTCCATTCTTTTTCTTCGCCATTCAGTGCGCCGGAGACAGAGAAGCTGCCAAAGGTGTACATACGTTCCCGCTTTATTCTGTCATCGGAAGGACAGCGGTAAACATCTACGTTCTTAACGTAGGAGTAGAGCAAACCCTGTCTTATACCTTCCTTACATTTCTCGATAGGGTCGGGGTCACTGCCCATTGGACCTCTCATCCAGGCATCGCCAGTTCGGCCGGGATAGCCCCCAATCAAACTTGCATCATTATCATCTTTGTACAGCAGCCACGCGAATGTAAGGGTCTTTACATTGCTGATGCAGTGGATTCGCTTGGCCTGGTCTCTGGCCCGGCTCAAAGCGGGCATCAAAATCGCCATCAGTACCGCAATAATAGCAATTACTACTAACAGCTCGATTAGCGTAAAAGCTCTTGTTTTCATTGGTATCTTCCCTTTCCGGTAATAAATGTTTAAGTCCCATCCCCTTTCAATTGACTATTTTCTATTGTCTATCGACAACGAAATATTCGATATGCAATAATCAATAGTCAATATTCAATAGTCAATAATCCAGTTTCACCTATTTTGTTTTTTTATCAATCTAAATAGCTTGCTCTGCATATTAAATTGTACAGGAAAAAATCCGGAGTTTCATTAGAAAAATTGCTCAAGATTTCGGACAACGATGAGGGCAGATTTATGGTACATTACTTACACCGCTGACGAATACTCGGGAAATAGTCCTCGAACGCTGTTTTTCTAAATCTGCAGGAATCTCCGGAAGCTGGTTTTAATCATGAGACCTGCATGGATACCCATTGGCCATAAAATTGATGTCTTCACGTTCATCAGCCGGAGGTGTCCTGTAAAATGTGAAACTCCTGGGCTCAAACATGGCCTGCTGACACCAGTCAATGAAACTCCTGTCATTCCATCTGTGCATTTCCGAATGTCCGTCAGCAAAACCCATAGTGCCTTTCTCATTGTGCCACATTGCCAATGGGTCCACCCACCTTGGCGGCTTGAAATCCATAACCCAGGAACCCATATTGTATCCTCTGGGGTCAATGTCCTCCAGGAATATGTACTTGGTGGCTGGGCTCTTTATATCAGAATATTTCGTGGCCCGAACCGACCCTGCCCAGTTTTCTCCATTGGCGCCGCCGGCGATGGAAAAGCTGCGAAAGGCAAATTGTCCCGGGTCCTTTATCCTTAAGTCGGCAGGGCAGCGATATACGTCAACAGTATCGTTAACGTAGGGAAAAAGCGTGCCTCCTCTTATAGCTTCTTTCTTATCCTCGATAGTGTTACCCGATGGTCGTAACACCCAGTTGCCGGGGTCGGTATGTCCCCCGACCAGTTTATCATCATTCTCATCTTTATACATAAGCCAGGCCAGTGTGAGTGTCTTTAAATTGCTGACGCAGTGGACACGTTTGGCATGGTCTTTGGCTGCCCTCAGAGACGGCATCAATATCGCCATCAGGACAGCTATGATTGCAATTACAACCAAAAGCTCGATTAAAGTAAAAGCTCTTGTTTTCATCGGTGCTTCTCCTTATTCAGCAAAGGCCTCTTTATTTATTGTTAAAATAATAAAATGCTTGAAATCCGTATTGTTTTCCCGCTAATTCTGGTTTTCTTAACATTGCGAAATTATCTGTTATATTATATGACGTTGGGCTGGATATGTCAACACCGGAAATCTACGTTTTTTGGAATTTATCAGCTCGCTAAGGCTATATTGTGTTATGGAATTTCTGATATGCTTGACGGTTATTAGCTGCTGGCAAGTTATATTCCCAGTTTCTGTTTGACCTCATCAATCTTGTTGATGGCGAAATCCAAGTCATCTTTATTATGTGCGGCGGACATCTGAGTGCGGATTCGCGCGGCCCCTTTGGGAACCACAGGATAGGAAAATCCTATGACATAGACTCCCTTTTCCAGGAGTTTATCCGCCATTTTTTGGGCCAGAACAGCATCTCCAAGCATAATTGGCACGATAGGATGTTCGCCGGGGATAACATCCAGGCCGAGCCTGCTTATCTGCTGCCTGAAATAGCTGGTGTTGTCCATCAGTTTGTCGCGGAATTCTGTGGATTCAGAGAGCATATCAAGGACCTTCAGAGAAGTGGCGACAATGGCCGGCGCAAGAGTATTTGAAAAAAGATAAGGCCGCGAACGCTGACGCAAAAGTTCAATAATTTCTTTTCTTCCGCTGCTGTAGCCTCCGCTGGCACCTCCCAGAGCTTTGCCGAGCGTTCCGGTGATAATATCGATGTGTCCCATCACGCCGCGGTGTTCGTGGGCGCCGCGCCCACGCTTGCCCAGCACCCCGACTCCATGCGAGTCGTCCACCATAACTAATGAATCATATTTTTCAGCCAGCTCACAGATTTGGTCTAATTTGGCTATGGTTCCGTCCATCGAGAACACACCATCGGTCGCAATCATACGAAATCTTGCCGCTCGTGCCTGTTGCAATTTGTCCTCCAGGTCCTGCATATTGGAATTTTCAAACCTTAGCCGCTGAGCCTTGCACAGGCGTATGCCGTCGATAATACTGGCGTGGTTAAGCTGGTCACTGATGATGACATCTTCGGCGGTAAGTAAGGTTTCAAACAGGCCGGTATTTGCATCGAAACAGCAGGAATACAGAATGGTATCCTCGGTGCCGAGAAATTCGGAGATTTTCTTTTCGAGCTGTTTGTGTATTTCCTGCGTGCCGCAAATGAAACGGACGGAAGCAAGGCCGTATCCCCATTTGGCATAACTCTCCTGTGCAGCCTGAATGACATCGGGATGGTCGGCAAGACCCAGATAATTGTTGGCGCATAAGTTGAGGACCTTTTGGCCGCTCTGTATTGTAATCATGGCATTTTGCGGACTGCTTATAATGCGTTCGGCCTTGTAGAGCCCATTATCATTTATTTGTTTTAGTTCTTCGCATATATGAGATTTCATCGCTCCGAACATATCTTGTTCCTAACTATAATTAAGTCGGCTTGTTATTCTTCCGTCCAATTCAAAATAACTTTTCCTGATTTTCCTGACAGCATTATTTCAAAAGCCTTTAGGTATTTGGTATAGCTGAAGCGGTGGGTGATAAGCGGTGTTAAATCCATCCCGCTTTGAATTAGCATAGTGGCCTTATACCACGTCTCGAACATCTCCCTGCCATAAATTCCCTTGATAGTAAGGCCATTGAAGACGACATAATCCCAGTCAATGGCGGTATATGGCATTATGCCCAAAAGTGCAATTTTCCCGCCGTGGCACATGTTTGCCAGCATTTCTTTAAATGCGTCGGGGCTTCCCGACATCTCCAGTCCTACATCGAAGCCCTCTTTCATATCCAGTTTCTTGACGGCGTCTTTGATTTTTTGGCTTCTCACGTCTAAAGTCATAGTAGGCCCCATTTTTTTAGCCAGCTCCAGACGATATGGATTTACGTCGCTAATCACTACGTAGCGAGCGCCTGCGTGTTTCGCTACCGCAATGGCCATACAGCCGATAGGCCCGGCACCCGTTATCAATACATCCTCTCCAACCAGGTCAAAAGACAGAGTAGTATGGACCGCATTTCCAAAAGGGTCAAAGCACGTCAGCACATCTGTGGGTATATTTGGGTCACAATGCCAGACGTTGGTGATTGGGATAGACAGATATTCGGCGAACGCACCGGTTCGATTCACGCCGATACATTTTGGGTCGGTGCAGAGATGTCTGCGTCCGGCTAAGCAGTTCCTGCAGCGTCCGCAGACAATATGTCCCTCGCCGCTGACCAGTTCGCCTAATTTCACATCGTGTACATTGCTGCCCATTTTTTCAATGGTGCCGACGAATTCGTGGCCTATGACCATAGGGGTCTTTATTGTCTTTTGAGACCACTGGTCCCAGTTGAAAATATGAATATCCGTGCCGCAAATCGCAGTCTTGTGTATCTTTATCAGGACATCATTGATGCCGATTTCTGGTACAGGTACATCTTCCATCCACAGGCCGGGTTCCGGCTTGCTTTTTACCAATGCTTTCATTTATTAACTTTCCCTATTTACCATTTTATTTGCCCAAGCTCGCGTGTTTTCCGATGGTCTGTCATATCAGGAGCCAGTGCCGTTATCGTAATATAGCCCTCTTCGAGCGAGGTTGTATCGGTAGGGGCTCCGTCAACGGAATGACCGGTGCCGGCTAACTGAAACACGGTTTGACCCTGTTCGTTTTTTTGACGAATATAATACTCGTCAAAACCTTTACTTGATTGGGGCACTACTCTTATGCCTTTGGGTTCACCTTTCGATAATTGTGGTATATTGATATTTATCACGTCGCCTTTTTTAACTGGCATAAGTTTTTTGAGGATTTTCGCACAGTAGTGCGCAGCCTTTTCAAAATCCATTTGCTCCTCGAACGATAGGCTCATCGCGACCGCTGGAATTTTTAAGAACGCACCCTCCATCGCCGCTGCTACCGTGCCGGAGTAATAGACATTTATACCTGCGTTTGCCCCCTTATTTATACCTGCAACGAGTAAATCTATTGGCCCCTCGTGCAGTTGCATCACTGCCAGTTTTACGCAATCGGCGGGAGAGCCTTGCACACTAAATCCGGTGAATTGGCCGTTTATATCGACTTTATTGCACACTAAAGGGTGATGGTATGTGATGCTGTGGCTGGCACCTGACCGGCTGTCAGCCGGCGCAACTACCGTTACTTCTCCCATCTTGACTAACTCTTTATAAATTGCAGCCAGACCTGGCGCAAAAATCCCATCATCATTTGTCAGTAGTATTTGCATAGCCCTATAGAATACGATAAAAATCAAAAATTGGAATGAAAAATTCATATTTAGCCCCCACCCCGCGTGGTGGGGGGTTTTTTCAGGAATGTAGGGTGGGGCTTGCCCCACCAATTCCGCTTGTCCCCGTGAAAACGGGGATTGTTTCGGATTTAGGATTTCGTGCCTCGAATTTTACCATCCTCGACGGTATTTTTCTTGCTCTTCCCGACAATTCACACGATAATAAAAAAAATAGAGAACTTTTAACTTTGTCGAGATAGGGGTAGTCTCAAATGGACCTACAAGGCATTCGTGAAGCTCTGTACAAAAAACCCTTTAAGCCCTTTACTATTTCACTGGCAGATGGGCGTTCGTTTTTCGTTCCCCACCCGGAACTGGTGGCTGTCGGTAAGCGGCGGGTCATTGTTGTTGAGCCGGACGACTCCTGGTCGGTTGTCGAGCCATTGCTGATTGTGTCTCTGGATTACGATAGTAAACGTCGTCCACGGAAGAACCGGCGCAAAAGGAGAACAGATTAACAGATGGATGGTATTCCCAAACTCTTTTGGGTATGGTCAACACCTCACGAGCGGTTCGTTACGCAATACGAAATACGCTTCACGAAATACGAATGTAGATTGTAGGGTGGGCTTCAGCCCTCCAAAATCTAAATTGCTGACAAAGTGTAGTATAATATTATATATATTAGTTATCTCTATTTATGCTGCTTTAGTTTCCGTGGCTGTGACAGGTAAGATTAACGTTCGCAAGGTAGACTCCGCATGAGCAGGGTGTCTGTTAGTAGAGAAGTTTTGCAATGGGCAGTTCGTCGGTCCGGACTGGAACTAGACGATTTAGTACAGAGATTCCCCAGAATCCAACAATGGGCAGAAGGCGAAAGCTATCCTACGCTGCGCCAATTGGAATCCTTAGCGAAAGCCACACTTACGCCGCTCGGATTCTTTTTCCTCGCTGAACCACCTGAGCAACGGTTGCCTATTCCTCACTTCCGAACGGTGCGTGATGAAACGCCGAGCGAGCCCAGCCCTGATCTTCTTGAGACTATTCAGATAATGCAGCGGCGACAGGCCTGGTTGCGCGAGTTCCTAATCGAGCAAGGTCAGGACCGGCTACCTCCTGTGAAGTCCGCAAGACCGGACGAAGCGCCCGCGTCGCTGGCTAACCGTATTCGGCGTGCGTTGGACCTCGATCCAGGATGGGCCGCTGGCCAGCGGACGTGGACGGACGCTCTGCTTTTCTTGCGCAAAGCCATAGAGGATGCAGGGATACTGGTCGTTGTGAATAGCATCGTTGGGAACAATACACACCGCAAGCTCGATCCAGCGGAATTCCGTGGTTTTGTTCTAGTGGATGAGTACGCTCCATTGGTATTTGTGAATGGCGCTGACTTCAAAGCGGCACAGATGTTTACACTCGCGCACGAGCTCGCACATATATTCTTTGGAAGCAGCGCGGCATTCGACCTGCGAGAAATGCAGCCGGCGGACGACCCGATGGAGCGGGCCAGCAACAGCGTGGCCGCGGAATTTCTCATCCCGCAACTCGAGTTACGCCGGATCTGGCCTTCTGTCCACAGCCAGCCGGAGCGTTTTCAAGAAATCGCTCGCAGGTTCAAAGTCAGTGAAATCGTAGCAGTTCGCAGAGCGTTGGATCTCGACTTGATTAACAAGAAAGCGTTCTTGGAATTCTATCACGTTTACCAGCAAAAGGAACTCCGCGCGCCTCAACCGGAGCGTGTTGATTTTTACACCACACAAAATCTGCGTGTATGCCAGCGATTCGCTTCTGCTGTGATTCGGGCAGTCAAGGAAGGCAAGGTTCTTTACTCTGAGGCCTATCGGCTGACCGGGTTGTACGGAAAAACATTCGAGCGCTACGCAGCCTCTCTTAGATTGGGAGGAGCGTAGCGATGGATTCCACCACGTATGTTCTTGATGCGGACGTATTTATCGAAGCGGCGCGCCGTTACTATGCATTCGATATAGCTCCCAAGTTCTGGGAAAGCCTGGTCCATCACGCATCGAACGGTCGGATTCAAAGTATTGATCGCGTTAAGCGGGAAATAGAGCGAGGGAAAGACGAGCTTGCGACATGGGCAACATCGCAATTCAGTTATGCATTCGCTTCGACCGATGAAGAGGATGTCACTGAGTCTTACACAGAAGTGATGGGCTGGGTGCAAGCCCAAGACCAGTTCTTAGACGCAGCCAAAGCTGATTTCGCTGCAGGTGCAGATGGATGGCTGGTGGCCTACGCAAAGTCCAAAGGGTATATCGTCGTAACCCATGAAGTTCTAAATCCTAATATAAGAAGGAAGGTTCCGATCCCGAATGTTTGTGAGGCATTTGGAGTGAATTATCATGATACATTCGAAATGTTGCGACAGCTGGGGGTGCGCTTTTCATAGTTTATTCTGAATTGTTGCTTCCAACTCAAGGGCAACCAAAATACTATCGATATTAGCATAGTGGCAACATAAAATCAGTTTGACCCGTGAGATGTTTACCACATGGGATATCGCTTTCTTATCTCACAGATTATTAGATTGTAGGGTGGTGTCTTTACCCCACCATTTCTTGATATTGTTTAGATTGTACGGTTTGGCTTTCCCACCAATTCCACCCATATTTAGCCCCGCGTTTCACGTGGGGTTTTGTTTTGAATATTTGAATTTCGGTTATTTGGATTTGTTTAGGATTTCGTGCTTAGGATTTAGGATTTTTCTTCATTCTGTTTTCTATCCTTCTGCCTCTATGGCTAATTTCTTTTTATTACATTGTTAGAATTTTATTGAACAAATACGCAAAATTTGGTATAATACCCACCAATTTGGGGGGAACGACTCCCGCTAGGAGCGGGACGCACGCGGAGTTCCGCACGTTTTCGTATCAGAAGATACACGCCAAAAAACCTCTTTTGGAGCATTTGAACATTTATATTTCGAATGTGTTTAGGATTTAGTATTTAGAATTTAGTATTTCAAACTACATAACTCCTTGTATAAAAAGGTCTTATCATCAATCGCCAATTGTCAACTTGTGCCTGCGAAAGCGGGTATCTTAAATCAGGAGGGTCTCCAAATGGCTACCCAAGCACAAATCATCGCCAACCGTCGTAACGCCCGAAAATCAACCGGCCCACGCACGCCTGAAGGAAAAGTCGTCGTCTCACAAAACGCGCTCAGACATGGACTTACAGCCGCCCACGACATAATCAGTTCAGAAAGCCAGGATGAGTTTGAGCTATACCGCGACCAGCTCCTCGCCGAGCTCGACCCATCCAGCCCGATGGAATCTATGCTCGCCGACCGCGTTGTCGCTCTCTCCTGGCGTCTCAAGCGTCTCGGCCATATCCAGAACCAGGCCATTGACGCCTTGAACGCAGATAATTCCTCCAGTCCCCTGGCCAAACTCACAAAATCCCTGTTTTTCAAAGTCCAAAACACCCCCCAGGAGGACACCTGCGAATCAGCCACCAATCTTGCCCTCGGCCGATTGGCCATAAAGGACTTCTCGAATGCAAGGGTGCTCGAACGGCTGTTGATGTATGAACGCCGAATTGAGCACAGCCTTTACAAAACAATATTCGAGCTTCAACGGCTAAATCTCGTTAAAAAACTAAATATCAGCTCTGAAATGCCATTTAACAAATTAACCATTTAACCAATTAACTAATTAACCGTTTCAATACTAAAAAGCCCGTAGTCATTTGACTACGAGCCAATCAAAAGTCAAACAATAATATGGACTTAGAAAATCTTACATTGAAAATCATAAATCGTAAATTAGACAACTCATCCATTGCCTTGCTTTTTTTGATGGCTCGCCTCTGTCTGCTTTCCCCCTCCCATACCCCACTTTCCTTTCACCCCCGCACCACACGTCCTCAACGTCCGATAATATTTAGCCCCCTAATTAGCCAAAATCAAGGACTTACAAGAAATATGAGTGACAACCACCGAGAATCAATTATCCAGAATCGAGTATCCAGAATCGAGAATCGAGTATCCAGTTATTTACGTGCCTATAAGGCACCTGTCCTCTGTCGTCTGTTATCTGTCATCTGTTTTAAACAAAACAAACCCAATCTTGTCCGCCTTAGGCGGATTGCAAATTAACGTAAGCTCTTTTGTAACAAGTAAATATGTGAAATTGGACATTTTGAAGGTCGGAAAAAACAAAGCCAATTCAAACCCAATTCAAACCCAATCTCCGGAAAGCCCAAAATGAATGTAAATGTCCATTATACAAAGGAATATAAAAATGAAACCGTCTTAAGGCGGACACAAAACAAACCCAAACAAAGCCAACCTGTAGTGAGCTTGTCGAATCTATTTCAAACATTAACTTGCAAAAATGGGGTATCACGAGTAAGCACAGTTGAAGTGATAAGTTTAGAATGTAAAATAGGTCATTATGGAAAAATATTCACCGGACAAAAAATGTGTTTTGATGACGAGAGATGAGGTTCGTGCGGTTGATTCCTGGGCGATAAATACGCTTGGAATACCGGGTGTGGTTCTGATGGAAAACGCCGGGCGCAGTTGTGCCGAGCTGATTAAAGACAAGTTAAAAGATATTGCCCATCCCCAAGTCTGCATTTTCTGCGGCACAGGCAACAACGGCGGCGACGGGTATGTAATCGCGCGACACCTTCTAAACAGCGGCTTTCAGGTTACAGTGGTCGTTTGCGGCGACCCCAATAGAATCAAAGGCGATGCGAAGATAAACCTTGATATTTTAGAGCGGTTAGGCTGTCCAATCGAACAGTTAAATCTCGGCGATGGCGATGTGCCCGCCCGGGTTAAAGCCTTCGCCGCCGGTGCTGATATGCTCGTTGACGGCCTGTTCGGTACCGGATTAAGTGGGCAGTTAACTGATGATTATAAGCAGTTGATAGAGAGTATAAATGCCTGTGATTGTCCCATTTTGGCGGTGGATATTCCCTCCGGGCTGGATTGCGATAGCGGTCAGCCGCTCGGTGCTGCTATCAGAGCCAGCTATACCATAACTTTCGTTGCCGTCAAAAAGGGCTTTGCTTCTGGAACCGCAGTTCAATACACAGGTGAGATTTTCGTTGCCTCCATTGGTGTCGAGCCAGATTTGAAGTGCGTTTTTCGTGACCCGCCATTTAAGAAGTAAATACTTTCTTGACATTAGTTGTAAGTCATGGACGACGGGGCACAATTCTTTGTTTACTAAAATGCGCCGGCTTGACTTATCTGTCCTTTATAGCCGATATAGTAGAGGAATCTTTCGTACCTGAATACTGGTATCCAGAGGGCCTGGGCCTGGCTCTGTAGCTGATTGTAATGGTTGAGTCTTTTTAACAAAGCCTCGTACCTTTGCATTGCTCCAGGGTCCAGTTCCAGTTCTTCAAAAGTTGGCTGCTGTTTCGGGACTTGCGGCTGACCGCCGAGCAATAGGAAATCTGTGTCGATGGAAATCGTATCAGCGACCCTGCCGCCCCATTTTTCGATAAGTGCTTTTATTCTCTCGATAGCGTCGGATTCAAAGGTTCCATCGTTATCAAGGTCGAAGTCGCCGGCAATCACAAATACGTTTGTTTTGTCACTGTTCCAGATTAAATTTGCAACTATATCACCTTCTAATATGGGTCTTTTTGCTTCTGAACGGGTAATACGTGCTGCAGAGTAATTTTCCGCTACATCATATACCTCGATTTCGGCCTTTCCTTTGCCGTCCCGAGGGATAGAGCCGCTTCTGTCATAAACCATGAAGGTTAAACCTTGATAAACGTGCTGGTTGCTGCCGATATTCAGATGAACCACCTTGGCCTGGTTGTCAATCAATATTATTCTTCCATCGGGTCTCTGTGCCAGCACCTCATGGTCTGGCGGCGGCTTAATGTCCATAACCTCCTGCTGAGCACGTCTCATAATATCCTCGGACATCTTCAATTCCGCCCGAGTTTTGAGCAGCTCGTCATTAAGTGTTTTTAAATTGGCGTTTGCCTCCTCTAATTGCTTCCTATAAGTGTCAACTTGCTCCTCGGTGCTCTGTTCCAGACGAACCTGAAGGTCATTGTAATCTTCTCGGATTGTGTTGACCTGCTGTTGTAGTTTATTTTTCTCATCCTGAATTATTTGTTCTCTTTCAGAATAGGCTTTATTAGCACTCTCAAATTTTTGTTCGAGGTCGTTAAGCTGCTTCTGTGTGTCAAGCTTGGCCTTTTTGGTGTTTTCCAGCTCTGCCGTTAGGTTCCCAATTATTTGGACGAGTCCGATTGTGTTGGGGTCTGCAATATTGATATGCTCTTGGGCTGATTTTAGTGCATTTCCAACTTTTGTATTGACGTTGTTCATTTTGGCTTCAGCCGACGTCGTTTCAGGCACCCCGCCGACAATTAGAGATGTAGTTTCGTCAAGATGCTCGACCATTGTGCCCAGCCAGCTCTTTCGGCTTGCTTTTGTGCCTACTATTGTTCCCAATGCGGTTCGTTCCTTGCTGTCGGCAAGGTCGTCAATCTGGTTTTGTATATCGACCAGTCTGGTCTTTTTATCCTCGGCATCGACATAGTAAATAACCGCAATAGTTGTTGCGACAATAAAAAGCCCCACAAAGGTTATTAGTGTGTAGAGCATAATGTTGGTTTGCTTTCTCCTGCGTGCTGGCATAGTATAACTCCTCAGAAATACAGTAAAATCACCCTTTATAGATTGTTTTCAAAAATTATTATAGCCCTCAAAAGCTTCTGAGTCAACAAAAAAAGCTGATAGAGAAGCGTTTTCCGACAGAACGGCTGCTTGAGCAATTGCCGGCTCGACCTTAACTGAGGGCCGCTAAAGTAAACGAAGTCTCAAAGTTTCTCCAAAAGGCCGGATAATTGGCTGATTTCGCTTATTGTATGTTGTGCTGCGGCCTCGGATTCCACACTGACCGGCCTGTGTATCCGGGCAGGGCGGATTAGCTGAATTGTTGAAAAACCTAATTTGTTCGGGGCGATAAAATCCTTTTTTTCATTATCGGCGACATAAGCCGTATGTTCCGGCTCACACTTTAGGCTCTGCATTATTTTTTCAAAGCCGGCTGTGGACGGTTTCCAGCATTCCCTGCCGAGCTGTTCGGTATAGACTATCAACTTAAAATATTTCTCGATTCCTAATGCCCGTACTTTTAATTCTTGCCCCGGCAGAAAGCCGTCCGTCAGCAGAGCTAATGTGTATTTTGTGCTTAGTTCGCAAAGAACGTCCCGGCTGTCCTGCGGGAGTGTTATTTTGGGCTTATGGTTGCGATAAACTTCCACCAGTTTTTCGATAAGTTTATCGTCATAGGCCATACCAAGCTTATGGAGGGCTGCATTGAATGTCTTTGTGCGATTGACGGCGGTGAACTGCTCCCAGAGAACGGCGGAAATACGCTCGGCAGGGGGAGCTTCACCCTCGACTATCGATAATGTGCGGGGTTCAGGCAGATTGGCCAGAAACTCCGCTACCGCGGCAAAGCCGCTTTTGCAATATTCTATTTCGTCGTAGAGCGTGTCATCTAAATCAAAAATGACGGTTGTTATCATATTTTGGGTCTCGTATTTCGTAAAATATACGCTGTCCGCTTTGTGCTTATTACAGTATAATCTTACGCATTATTGGCTCGAATGTCGATAATTTTAAGTGAATAGTGTTTAGTAAGTAGAATATTCCCTGCTCAGAAACGACATACTAAACACCTATCGGGTAAATATGGAAAGGCGAAGCTATGAAGTTTTTGCAAATAATGCGTCCTTTGCACTGGACCAAAAATATGTTCGTATTTGCAGCCCTCATATTCGGGCAAAAACTTGATGTGCCTTCGGCTGTTGCCGGGGCGATTGGTGGTTTTATTTGCTTTTGTTTAGCTGCTTCGGCTGTCTATATCCTCAACGACATAATCGACCGTCAGAGCGACCGCCTCCATCCTGAAAAATCTAATAGACCCATCGCAGCGGGCAGTGTAAACATTGGTTCAGCCGTTGTTATCTCTGCCTTATGTGCTGCGGTGGCGATTATCGGTAGTTTCATGCTTTCCCAGGCCTTTGTAATTATCATCCTGACGTATATTGGGCTGATGATTCTCTATTCGCTTTTACTTCGAAAAATTATGATTCTGGATTGCGTGGTAATATCGATTGGTTTTTGCCTGAGGGCTATTGCAGGAGCTGTTGTGGTGGAGGTGTTTATCTCGCCCTGGCTGATTATATGCACATTTGCTTTGTGTCTGTTTCTGGCCTTCGGCAAACGTCGCAGTGAAATAGCCCAGCTTCGTGAAGACAGCGAGGCATTTCGCAATACATTAGCCGGCTATACACCCGAGCTGCTGGCCCACATGCTCGATGTAACCAGCGGCCTGGCGGTGGTATGTTTTCTCCTGTATGCTATGGACGACAGAACGTTGCGGATTTTTGGTAATAATAATCTTGTTTATACCACGCCGCTTGTTTTATTCTGCATTTTCCGTTTCAGTGCACTAATACAAACCGGCAAATTCTCAGACCCGGTAAAGTTTATCCTCAATGATTTGCCGTTTCAGATTGGCTTTATAATTTGGGTCGTAGGGTGTATCGGTATTATTTATGCCGACAAGCTCGGTATTAGCTTTGGTAGCACTTAGGCTTATTGAATTCGTATTTTGTATATCGTATGTTATTTACGATTTACAGGATGCGAATAAATAATTATGACTGAACAGAGATTACAGAAGGTCTTGGCAGCGGCCGGTGTCGATTCACGCAGAAAATGCGAGGAGTTAATACTCGATGGAGTTGTTTGTGTCAATCGCAAGGTGGTGGATAAGCTGCCGGCCTTTGTTGACCCGGAAATAGACGTTATAACCGTAAACGGCAAAAAGATTCAACCTGCACGGAAGGTATATTTTCTTTTAAATAAGCCTAAAGGCGTGATTTGTACTAACAGCGACCCTCAGGGCAGAAAAAAGGCCATAGACCTTGTCTATACGAGCGAACGTATCTTTTGTGTCGGCAGACTCGATGCCGATACCACAGGCTTGATTATTCTGACCAACGACAGCGAATTAGCTAACAGGTTAACGCATCCCAGATACGGAATGGCTAAAACCTACATTGTCGCAGTCAAAGGCGAGCCTGCGGAAGAACAAATAGAAAAGTTAAAAAAAGGAATCTGGTTGGCGGAGGGCAAAACCGGCAAGGCATCGGTAAAGATATTAAAACGAGGACACAAAGAATCCTTGCTCGAAGTTACAGTTCGACAGGGTCTTAACCGTCAGGTCCGCAGGATGCTGGCAAGAGTCGGCTTACCTGTAAAATCGCTGACCAGAACACATATCGGTAAGCTCACCGCACAAGGTCTCGGCGTCGGCAAATTCAGAATTCTGACCGGGACCGAGGTGGCCTACCTTAAAAAAGCTGCCGCTGACTAATTGGCCGATATATAAATGCCGATTGTAAATCGATAGTGCCTTTGAATAACGCTTTTCTCATCTAAAAGCAAGATTGAAAGTTTTGAGTGAATGAGTGCTGAACGCCGGGCGAAAAATAAAAAATCAATATCACATGCTAAAAGAGGCACAAGGCAACACAATATCAGAGCGCGCTCATCGAAGGATAAAAAAGTTATTTCCGGGAGCAAAGAAAAAAAGGAGAATAAAAAAAGTAAGCTCCCCGGGCCAATAACCGGCTGGCATCTGTGGCTGTTTCGCATTATTGCCCTTACCGTTATTCCGGTTCTGCTGTTTTTGTTGGTGGAGCTTTCGCTGCGTATAATTGGTTACGGGTTTCCTGCCGCTGCCATTGTTAAATGTGAAATAGATGGAAAAGATGCTTACTGTGACAACCTCAAATTTGGCTGGCGGTTCTTTCCCCGAAACATAGCACGTGAATCTGAGCCGTTCATTTTTCCTGCCGACAAGCCGGACGATACTTATCGAATTTTTGTCTTTGGTGCTTCCGCTGCTCAGGGCGAGCCGGACCCGGCATTTTGTTTTGGACGGATTCTACAGGTGATGCTGAAGGAGGAGTATCCGTCGGTAAACTTTGAGCTTATTAATACTGCGATAACCGCCATCAATTCTCATGTGGTTTTGGAGATAGTAAAAGACTGTGCTCGTCATGCTCCCGACCTGTTTATTGTATATCTGGGCAACAACGAAGTAACTGGACCCTATGGTGCAGGAACCGTATATACTATGCCTTTGGCCAATTTGTCTGTCATTCGTACCGCCATAGCGCTTAAAGCCACCAGGCTGGGACAGTTGTTGACTAACTTAATCGAATCGGTAAGTGCTGAAAGGGATAGTCTTAAGGTTTGGCGTGGAATGGGGATGTTTCTCGAAAACCAGATACGACCCGATGACCCCCTTTTGGAAACAGTCTATCAAAATTTTCAAAGAAACTTGGAAGATATTAGGCGTGTGGCCTGCAAAAGCCGAGCCAAGATAATTTTTTGTACGGTGGGCAGCAATCTGAAAGATAATCCGCCGTTCGCTTCTTTACATCGGCTGGATTTAACCCGGATAGAGACGGAAAAGTGGGATGAGATTTACCGGCAGGCGGTAGCATACGAAACGGCTGGCCGCTATGCCGAGGCACTGGAATGCTACTTGGATGCTGCTGAAATCGATGACTATTACGCTGACCTGCAATTTCGCCTCGGTCGCTGTTATTGGGCTTTGGCCGAGTTTGACAAAGCACTTGAAAGATATATTCGTGCACGTGAGCTGGATACGCTTAGATTCCGTGCGGACACACGCATCAACAAGATTATTCACGACGTAGCCAAAAACAAAACCCCAGAAGGTGTCTATCTGATGGACACAGCCGGGGTTTTTGAGAAAAGCTCTCCCCAGAGAACTCCCGGCGAAGAGCTGTTTTATGAGCATGTACATTTGAATTTCAAAGGCAATTATCTTCTGGCTAAAACAATTTTTGAACAGGTGCAAAAGATATTTCCTCCGGAGCTGACAAAGCATCAAAAACCTGAAAGACTTCAAATATTAACCGAAGAAGAATGTGCCGAACGCTTGGCCTACACCGATTGGGACCGGCACCAAATTGCTGATAAGATTCTTAACGGCTTCGTCAAGAAACCGCCGTTCACCAATCAGCTTTACTATAAGGAGCGTGTCAAGCAAATGGAGCAGGATATCGAAGCTCTTAGAATTTGTCTTACTCCGGAAGCCCTTGAAAGGGCTGCAGTTCAGTATCGTCAGGCGATTCAGAAGGCACCTTCAGACTGGCGATTGTGTTTCAAATATGGCAAATTATTAGCGGAAGATTTTAAAGACTATCAAACAGCGGCTGAGCAGTATCGTTTGGTGTTGAAGTGTTTGCCCCATTCTTATTTAGGACACACCGCGTTGGGGGCGGTCTCACGCGGACTGGGCAATCTTGATGAAGTTGTCGCCCAATATCAGGAAGCGATAAGAATCAAACCCACCTGCGACGATGCACACTATTATTTGGCGTGGGCATATCAAAAGCAGGGCAGGATTGACAAGGCTGTAGAATATTATTCCAGAACAATTCGATTACAGCCTGACCGCGTGCCGGCATATAACAATCTGGCGGAAATACTTTACAAGCAGGGTAAGATTGAGCAAGCTATTGAGATATGTCGCAGGGGTTTGGTCTTCACGCCGGATAGCTCGATTTTGCACTGCAACCTGGGTCTTCTTTTAGATAAGCAAGGGCATAGACCTGAGGCACTCAAGGAAATTAAAACCGCCTTGCAGATAGACCCGAACTCTCCCCAGATACGTAAAGTGCTGGAGACTATCTTGAAAAAAGGCAATTGATTTAGAAGAGCGGGTAAATAAACGGCGCTATTGCTGTGCCGCTTAACAACACGAGCAGACCCAAAAGAAGCAGTATGAGCAATATGGGTAACAGCCACCACTTTTTATTATACTTGAGAAATAGCCAAAATTCTCGTAGCAAAGACGGTCTTTTCTCATGAGCAAGCTCTTTGAATTCGCTTTGTTTATCGGATTCGGAATTTTTGGACATCGATTTTCTCCGGATTTAGAACTGGTGGAAATAATACTCAAAGCTCTCAGGTGGTTTCCGTTGTTGCCAGTAGCTTTTTGCAGTGGGGTCGAACTTACGTCCGAGCACATCCCTGCCTGTGAGTCGAAAGAGCAGCCCCAATGGTGCCAGTAGAAGAAAGTAAAAAGCCGACAGTAATGTGAAGCCGACCACCAAGCCTATCGGAAATGTCACGGCCATCATAATAACATAAATCGCCCTCGTGAGCCTTAATGAGACGATGCTGCTTAGAAAAATGAAAAAACCAACGGCAAAGATGGCTAAGACCCAGGGAATTGCAACTCCTTTCAGCAGGTATAATAACACGGAAATAATGGCCATTATTATCAGGGCGATTTTACCAAAACTTCGCAGTTGTTTTCGTTTCGGATGCCAGTTTATCTCTACTAAAGACATCTGATATTATTCTCCTGGGGCCTATAAACTAATCCAGCTCAAACGCGGCTTTATATTCGTCTATTTCATACTGTTTTGCCTGTGGCTGCTCTTTTTTGTAAAGCATCTGGTTTTCCATCACCAAAACATCCATATTTGTTGCCATAAAGCAGCGGTACGCATGTTCCGGCGAGCACACAATGGGTTCGCCCCGGATGTTGAAGCTTGTATTGATAATCACAGGACAGCCGGTTTTTTCCTTAAACAGACTCATTAAACTGTGCAGTTTTGGGTGACGTTGCGAATCGACGGTCTGGATGCGTGCTGAATAGTCCACATGTGTAATAGCTGGCACAACGCTGCGCTTAACCTTTAGTTTTTCCAGTCCTTTGAGTGATTTAATCGGCACATCCGCTGTTAGGCGTTTATCCTTTTGAATTGATGCGACTAACAGCATATACGGGCTGTCTTCTTCTGCTCTCATCTGAAAATAATCCCCCACATCCTCCCGAAGCACACAGGGCGCAAAGGGGCGGAAGGATTCGCGAAATTTTATCTTACGATTCATTATCGACTGCATCTTTTCATTTCGGGCGTCACCAATGATGCTGCGGTTTCCCAGAGCGCGGGGCCCAAACTCCATCCGGCCCTGGAACCAGCCGATTACTTTGCCTTCGTTTATCAAATCAGTAACTTTATCTAATAATTGCTTTTCATCGGTGTAGATGTGATACTTTGCATTGACGGAGTCGAGAAACAGACGGATTTGTTCATTACTGTAAGCAGGCCCAAGCAGAGATGCTTGCTGTTTGTCCTGGCCGTCAGCAGTCCGCTCATTGTTCAGCAATTGGTACCATACGAACAAGGCTGCTCCGAGTGCCCCGCCCGCATCTCCCGCTGCAGGCTGAATCCAGATTTTATCGAATGGGCCTTCATTCAAAATACGGCCGTTCCCAACGCAATTCAGAGCCACACCACCGGCTAATACCAGGTTCTTCATACCTGTTAGACTATGCAAATGCCTGACGGCACGGAGCATAATCTCTTCAGTAACGGCCTGGATGGACGCTGCAATGTCCATTTCCCGCTGGGTTAAGGGCATTTCACGCTTACGCGCAGGGCTGCCAAAAAGCTTCTCGAACCTCGAACCGGTCATTACAGTTCTGTGACAATAAGGAAAATACGACATGTTCAAACGGAACGAGCCATCTTCCTTCAGGTCTATTAATTTATCTAATATGAGCTCGTAGTATTTTGGCTCGCCGTATGGTGCAAGGCCCATCATTTTGTATTCCCCCGAGTTGACCCGAAAGCCGGTGAAGTATGTAAAAGCAGAATAAAGCAGCCCGAGCGAATGAGGGAAGTGCATCACGTGTGTCAATTCGATTTTATTGCCCTTGCCTGTGCCGAGGCTGGCCGTTGCCCATTCACCGACGCCGTCCATTGTAAGAATGGCGGCCTCATCAAAAGGGCAGGGGAAAAAGGCACTGGCGGCATGGGATTCGTGGTGTTCGGTGAAGACGTAGCGCCCCTTGTACTTATTGTGCAAAGCTCTGTCAATTTCCCGCGGCAAATGAAGCTTCACGCGCAGCCATAACGGCATACCCATCAGAAACTGCTTAAAACCTCGTGGGGCATAACCAATATATGTTTCGAGCAGCCTTTCGAATTTCCGAAGCGGTTTCTCGTAGAAAGCTACGTAGTCGAGGTCCTCGGCCCTGAGCCGTCCGGCTTCAAGACAGTACTCAACCGCATTCGTCGGGAATTGGTTGTCATGCTTCTTTCTTGTAAATCGCTCCTCCTGAGCAGCGGCGATGATTTCGCTGTCCCGCACAAGTGCCGCAGCGCTGTCATGGTAGAAGGCCGATATCCCCAAAATATTCATACCGTCATATCCATTATAATCACACTGGGAAATCGCTGCTCGCATCAACCTACGAACCGGCGAATCAATTATAAAGCATATCGGCTAAATTGCAAAGCCGGTAGAGTAAGAGCCTGGCCTGATAAAAATGCCTTTTACGGTATAAAATGCTTTTTTATAATTAAATCAGGTTTGCCCTTGCAATTATCGAGCGAAATTGTATATTGTATATTTAAAATTTCTATATGGGGTAACGACCCTATTATACGTTTAATAAAACAGGAGTGTATTTGATGTCGAGAGTATGTTTCTTTACAGGTAAGCGAACGGTGTCAGGCAGCAATATAGCCCGGCGGGGTAAGGCAAAGTATCTTGGCGGTGTTGGTAGAAAAATTACCGGCATCACCAAAAGAAAGTTTAAGCCGAATATACAAAAGGTCCGCGCTGTCGTTGACGGCAAGGTCTGTCGAATTAAGGTCTCGACCAAAGCTATTCGTATAGGCCTTGTGCAAAAGCCTCTTAAGCGAAAATACAAGCCCGCCGAGAAGGACACTGTCTGACAAAAGCATTTTCCGTAAATGATTTTCTTTGGAGCGGGGCCGGTTCTGCCTCGCTTTTTCATTATAATATAATTGTCATTCTGAGCGAAAGGAGCCTTTAGCTCTGAGCGAAAGAAGGCTTGCCCTGAGCGTAGTCAAAGGGGAAGAATCAAAGGGATTGAAAAATGGCCAAAAAAATCGACCAGGCGCAGGTCAAAAAGGTTGCCAGATTATCTCGGCTGGAATTGACCGAATCAGAGATTGAGGAATTTACAGGTCAATTAAGCGCAATCCTTGACTACGTGGAAAAAATGAATGAGCTGGACACCACTGATGTCGAGCCGTTGGCACATTGTCTGCCGATTAGTAACGTTTTCCGCCAGGACATCGCCAAAGAATCGCTCGGAACGGAAAAGGCATTGGCCAACGCGCCGAAGCGGGATGGAGACTTCTTCAAAGTGCCGAAAATACTCGATGATAGTTCCGCTGCCTAAGAGACGGTTAGTGCAAAATATATTCGGAGGTATTAAGAAATGAAGGTGAGTAATTTAATATGTTCTGTATTTATATCTTTGTTGTCAATTGGTTGTGCACAGATGGAGAAAAGCAAAATGAGTTCTGTTCCGCCGGGCAGTCAGCATTCCCAGATGTTTGAAAAGGAAATAACAAAAACTGTAAGCTGTAAGTATTTGCTGTTTCTGCCGGCCGACTACGGCAAAAAACAGCAGCAGTGGCCTTTGATTATGTTTTTGCACGGTGCCGGAGAACGCGGCGATGATTTGGAAAAGGTAAAGAAGCACGGCCCGCCGAAGATAATAGAAAACCAAAAGGATTTTCCTTTTATTGTGGTTTCTCCGCAATGTCCCGAAGAGGATTGGTGGACGGAAAAAGTTGAAGTCCTGATAAATCTTTTGGATGATATCGTGTCTCGGTATAAGGTCGATAAGGAAAGGATTTATCTGACGGGTCTGAGCATGGGTGGGTACGGCACCTGGTCTTTGGCCTTTGCGTATCCCGAACGCTTTGCCGCTATTGCGCCCATTTGCGGCGGCGGTAGCCGTATGATGGCTATGAGACTCAAGGATATTCCCATCTGGGTTTTCCACGGGGCAAAAGACAAAGCCGTCCCCCTCAAAGAATCTGAAGAAATGGTCAATGCCATAAGAAATCGTGGCGGAAACGTCAAATTCACGATATATCCCGACGCCGGCCATGACTGCTGGACCGAAACGTACAATAACCGGAAACTTTATGATTGGTTTCTTGAACATCGTAAAAGTCAAAAGAAAAAATAACTGATGAAGTGTAGTAATGGAAGACCTCAGTGCAAAAGAATTGCGCGATAGCATTTCGGCTGGCCAAATAAGCAGTGTCGAAGCGACTAAAGCTGTTTTTGAGCGGATAGATGAGCTTGAGCCGGTCATTGGCGCTTACATCAGCACCTGTCGTGATAAGGCATTGGAAAAGGCAGCGGATGTTGACCGACGAATAGCGGTCGGCCAGCCGGTAGGGGAGCTGGCTGGCGTGCCGGTCGCGATAAAAGATAATATGTGCACCACTTTCGGAGCTACTACCTGCGCTTCTGGGATTTTGGAAAATTTCCACGCACCTTACAATGCTACGGTTATCGAAAAACTGCTCGCCGCTGATGCGGTAATAGTGGGCAAGACAAATATGGATGAGTTTGCGATGGGTTCGAGCACGGAGAACTCGGGTCTTAAGCGGACAGTCAATCCCTGGGATACTTCTCGTGTGCCGGGCGGAAGCAGCGGCGGCTCTGCTGCTGCCGTGGCGGGGCGTTTGTGCTTTGCAGCGCTGGGCGCCGATACGGGCGGCTCAATTCGACAGCCCGCAAGCTTTTGTGGAGTTGTTGGATTAAAGCCGACTTACGGTCGTGTCTCTCGATTCGGACTTGTCGCCTACGGTTCGAGCCTGGACCAAATCGGGCCAATAACACGCACCGTGGCTGATTCGGCATTGCTTTTGAACGTCATAGCCGGCTATGACCCCGCCGACAGCACCAGTATTGACGAGGCTATTGCCCCCCTCTGCGATTATCTTGAAAAGCTCGATGAGCCGGTAGAGAATCTGAAAATCGCGATTGTGCCGGAATTCGTGGCCGGTGCCGACCGGCAGGTGCAAAACGCACTGAGCGAGGCTATAGGTGTGTATAAAAAGCTCGGGGCTGAAATCATAGAAATTGATATGCCTCATCTGGATTATGCCATCGCTGCCTATTATGTCATTGCTACCGCTGAGGCATCAAGTAACTTAGCCCGATATGATGGTGTGCATTATGGCCATCGCAGCGATAAGGCCGAAGATTATATCGAGGTCTATTCCAAATCACGGGCCGAAGCGTTCGGCAAAGAAGTCAAAAGACGAATTATGCTCGGAACTTATGCCCTTTCGAGCGGTTATTATGATGCTTACTATTTGAAAGCGCTGAAAGTAAGAAATTTGATACGGGCTGATTTCACCGGCGCCTTTGAAAAATGTGACTGCATCATGATGCCTGTTTCGCCTACGACGGCTTTCAAAATCGGCGAAAAGATTGACGACCCTCTGACAATGTATCTTTCGGATGTTTATACCATAGCTGCAAATTTAGCCGGCATCCCGGCCATAAGTGTCCCTTGCGGATTTGACGATAATAATCTACCGATTGGCCTGCAGATACTTACCCCTGCCTTCGGCGAGGAAAAGTTGCTGCGAATAGCCAGAATGTTAGAGAAAGAAACCAACTGGCATACAAAAAAAGCACCGGTTGTTAGTTGAAATCGAAAATGAATAGCGATTTGCAGTATAAGCTAATAGTAGGATTAGAAATTCACGTACAACTGTGCACAAAGAGCAAAATGTTCTGCGGTTGTGCGGTAGAATTTGGGCAGAAGCCTAACAGCAGAGTCTGCCCGGTGTGTCTTGGTATGCCCGGGGTTTTGCCGGTGATGAATAAGCAGGCGGTTGAATACGCTGTTCTTGTTGGACTGGCCCTTAACTGCGAGATAGCAAAATTCACAAAGTGGGACAGAAAAAGCTATTACTACCCTGATTTGCCGAAGAACTACCAGATAAGTCAGTATGATTTACCGCTTAGTACGAAGGGCTATATTGAAATACCGCTTGAGTCCGGCCGGACTAAAAGAATCAGGATAATAAGAGCACACCTTGAAGAAGATGCCGGCAAGAATCTGCACACAGCAGGCAATTTTTCACAGGTCGATTTGAACCGAACGGGAACGCCTCTGCTGGAGATTGTTACTGAGCCGGATATGAACAGCGGCGCCGAAGTTCGGGCTCTGGCTGTGGAGCTTCAGCGAATGGTAAGGTTCTTAGGCGTATCTGAAGGTGATATGCAGAAAGGCCACATGCGTTTTGAGCCGAACATCAATTTGATTATCACAAAAGACGGCACCGAGTACAAAACGCCCATCGTTGAAATCAAAAACCTCAACAGCTTCCGGGCACTTGAAAGAAGTGTCGATTACGAGGAGCAAAGACAGCTTGACGAATTTTTAGAGACGGGACAGGTAATGGAAATGGGTAATAAAACCACGCGGGGCTGGGACGATGAAAGAGAGGTAACCATCCTGCAGAGAGAGAAGGAAGAAGCCCACGATTACCGATATTTTCCTGAGCCTGACCTTGTGCCGGTCGAATTAACGGAAGAATGGCTCCAGGAGATTCGGGGGCGTCTGTGTGAGCTGCCGATAAAAAGACAACTCCGTTATGTCAGCGAATATGGGATGAGTGATTACGACGCAGGTGTCTTGACTGCTGAACGCTCGACATCGGACTTGTTCGAAGAAGCGGTCAAAGCCGGAGCCGAGCCAAAGCGGATTTGTAATTTTCTAACTCAGACAGGCCTGAAAATAGCGAATGAAAAGGGGTGCAGCGTAGGTGATTTGGGGCTCAGACCCCAAAGCCTCGCACGGTTAGCAGGAATGATAGAAGTCGGTACTATCAGCGTCAGTTCTTCGGTACCTATATTTGAAGCGATGGTTCAGACCGGTAAAGAGCCGGAAATCTTGGCGGAAGAGCTCAGGCTCATTCAAAAAAGCGATGCAGGCGAATTAGAATCTATAGTTGATGGGGTGCTTGCGGAGAATCCTCAAGCGGTTGGGGATGTAACCAGCGGCGGCAAAAAAAGCAAAAAGGCCAGAGGGTTTCTTTTAGGCCAGGTTATGCAGAAGACAAAGGGACAGGCAAATCCGAAAGTCGTTTCCGAAATTCTCGCTAAAAAGTTAGGTTGAACCCTTATCGCAGACAAGTGGAGATAGAAAATGAATCCTGTTAGACATTTCCCGGGATAGGCAAGCGGGTATCTCTAATGGGGAAAATTTTGGAAGGGGATAAAAATGTCTAACGGGGTGAAGATAGAAAAGAGCAGTAATGTTAGCAAATGTGCGGTAGAGGTCGAGGGGGCAAAAGATGTGGAAATAAGATGGCTTATCTCCAAGGAGGATGGGGCGGAAAATTTTGCAATGCGGATGTTTGAATTGCAGCCAGGCGGATATACGCCTTTGCATACTCACCCTCACGAGCATGAAATTTTTGTAATCGAAGGACGCGGACTCTTTATCTGCGAAGCTCAGGAGAACGAGTTTGACGCTGAATACGTGATTTTTGTCCCCGGCGGCAAAGAGCACCAGTTCAGGAATACCGGCGATTCTGTTTTGAGAATGCTTTGTCTTGTTCCCGCATCGGCGGTATAAGATGTTATCTTGCTAAATCCATTAAAAAGATTTCTTAATTCGCCTTGGCTGGATTTACGTTTCGCTTGAAATTTTTTCTATGAATTACTTTTAGCTTTTAAGATTTTGCTTTCTGTGCCGGCCAATAGTCTTTTTATATTTTCGCGGTGTCGGATGATGACCATCAGAGGTATTGCAGTTGCCGCAATAGGCAGGGGCCAAAGAGTGATAAAATCCCAGCTTGGCATCAGTATTATCGCCAGAATCAAAACGAGCGGAAAAGTAACTGAAGCGATTATGGATGCCAGAGAAACATATCGCCATATCAAAACGACCGCAGTCCATACTAAAATGGCAAACGAGGCGCAGATTGTATAATAAGGCCAGAGCCCCAGTGCCACGCCGAAGCTGGTTGCAACTCCTTTGCCGCCTCTGAATTTCACGTATATCGGGAATATATGACCCAGGATAGCCCCGCACCCCACGGCCAGCCATAACAAGAGCAGAATAACCTTTCCGGTTTGTGATTGATTGGACAGAGTTCTTGTAAAAAACATTGTTGCGAGCATAGGAACCATACCTTTAAGCACGTCGAGCGCAAAACAAACATAGGCCCATTTTCTGCCTAGCGCGCGAGATACGTTGGTTGCACCGATATTTCCTGAGCCTATTGAGCGAAGGTCCTTGCCGTGTGCTTTGGCGATGAGCAGTCCAAACGGTATCGAGCCGAGCAAATACGCCCCTGCAACAGCGAGTGCGAAATTTATGTACATTATCTTCGGCCTTTCCTTTGCAATAAGGATTCATAAACAGCTACCAATTGTTTAGCAGCTCGGCGGATGGATATTTTTTCTCCTATGTTATCTTCAGCTATCGCCTGCGATGCTTTTCGGATATTGTTTGTATCTGTGAAATAGACGATAGCTTCGGCTAATGCCGATATATCTTCGGGCTTATCGATTACTTTCCCGTGTCGGTTGTTCACAAATAAATCTGTTGCGCCGTTGAATCTTGTGGTTATCACGGGCTTGCCTGCTGCTAATGCTTCGAGGATATATCTGCTGGATGGGTCGTAAAAGGTTGGCAAAATAGCTACGTCGGTTACTGATAGGGCATCTTGAATGTCCCCGATGTGCCCTAAGAAAACAACTCTTTTGGAAATATTAAGTCTTTTCGCAATATATCGGTATTTGTGAATTCTGCCGTTACCGGCGACGATTAAATAGCTTTTTCGTTCCGTATTATAATTTGCCGCTGCCGACAGTGCCTTTAGCAAAACAGCCAATCCCTTTAATCTGAAATTGTTTGCTGCGAATAGGAAGAGGGCCGGGTTGTCTGTTTCTTTGAGGCCAAGTTCAACTAATATTTGCATGCGGAGTCGATTGGCCTGGGTTGCGTTGATTTGTATATCTGTTTTTACGCCGTTGGGTATGACCACTATCCGCTCATCGCTCGTGCCGTAGTGTTGTTTGAACTGCTCGGCAACATACTGCGAAAGTGCGGCGATTACAGGTCCGTCTGACGCTTCAGAGAGCTTGCGCTCGGCCCGAAGAAGTATTGTCCGTCGAAAATTAGTAAAAGCCGTGAGCCTTTTGTAAGCTCCAAGCAGCTTGTTTTGATAACTGGCAGCGTTTCGCAAAATAGACTCGGCATACGTCCCGCCCCGAGGCTGATAGACATCGGCAAAGTCGAAAGGTAAAACGCTGTGAATCAGACTATAATGATTTTCTGATAGATGTTTCTTTAATGCCTTTGCAAAGCTAAAGTAGCAGACGCGCTTGCCGGGGCTGTCCCCGCATAGAATGTGAATATTGTTACTGTCTGTTTGTCCCTTTGCGGCAAGTATAAAGGCTTCAAAACCCAGTGTGGACATCGCGGCGCTCAGCTCGGAAACCGACCGTTCTGCACCCCCAAGCTCCGTATTTGCCCTTTCTATAATAATTGCGACCTTCTTGTTCATTGCAGAATTATAAACCCAATCCTCTCAGCCCGCAAAGGGTACAGCTCTGTCGTGCTTTATATCGTGCCGTGCCATTTGCTCTGCTTTGTTTATTACTTTACGAATAAATGCTTTGTCTTTTTTTGTCAGCTTATTTCGACCGGCATAAGCTCTGTAAAATCGCATCCTGTCGGTCCTCGAGAAGGCTTTACCCGGCGCCGAATAATAAACTTGCGAAATATCTTTTATCTGAAATCGCCGGCGCAGGACTATTGGTTTGAAAACGCGGGCTAAGTCAATTAGATAAAATCCGCCGTTATCACCATAGAATATGTGCGAAAGGTATAAGTCTCGATGACGATAACCTGTTTCGTGAAATTTTTTTATAAAGGTCGCTGATTGGGCGATGAAATTTCTTCGCAGTTTCAGATTGTTGATTGTAGCTGGGCTATCGAAACAGTCGGGCAATTTGCGTTCCAAGGATTCGGCATCCGGGATTTTTTCAGTGATTATAAAGCTTCTCTTCTCAAACAAGGTGCCCCATTTCTCGCCGTAAGAGATAACTTTTGGAGTATTTATGCCTGCTGCTGTCAGTTTACCTGCCGCCTCAAGCTCACTTAGAGCGCAACTTTTTCGCTTATGCCGAGAGAGCCAGTTCCTAAGCTGGGCTAAAACCGGTGGCCGGTCATAGCGCTTCAGAAATATTGTAGTTGGTGATGGCCCCTTCTCCGAATCTATTTCAAATTGTAAGCGAGAGCGAAACTTTGCAAGATTGCTTTTGGTCAGATTCTCGGCTGAATTAAAAGAAAAAACCTCCTCAATGGAAGTTAGGCCTGATTTGCTCAGCGCCGTTTTATAATTGCTGTCTATGAAAAACGATTTTGAAGTTTCTATAAATTCTTCTTGGCTCAGAACAATTGCCCGCTTGCGGTTATTTTCAAGCAGCTCTTTTGCGGCTTCGCAAACCATTTCCATAGTGATTGCTTGCATACATTGATGTTCGTTCTTTTTACATTTTGGCTTGCTGCACGGAGCACAGGCGACGTTGCCGATTATTTTAATCTCATTTTCGTAGCTGGTATCTGTCCAGGCCGGGTTGGTCGCCCCGAAAAGGGTGATGACTTTACGACCCAGGGCTATTGCTATATGTCGTGGACCTGTATCGTTGCTTATTACCAAATCCGCAATGGAAAATAGTGCTTTTAATTCGCCGAGGCTTATGGGCGTTTCTCCTAAGTTGACAAGTTTGTGCTTGCTTGAGGTGCAGATTTCTTTGGCGATTCTTTTCTCAAGCATCTCAGGCCCAACGGATATAACAATCCTTGCGTTGTAGCTGGCAATCAGCCAATCGGCCGTTTGTGCGAACCTGGCACTGGCCCAGCGTTTGCTTGGCCCATAAGCCCCACCCGGCACAAGAACCACAAGCGGGCCATCCAAATTTAATACTTGAGGCAATTTATTGCAAAGCCGCTGTTCATCTTGCGCCTCGATAAGCAGTTCAAGGTCTCTGTCGGGCCTCTCGCAGCCTAACCAAGATGCAATCGCAAGGTAGCTGTCAATAGCGGAAACAGGTTTGAATTTGCCGTCAGGCAGTTTCGGTGGATAAAGCTTGTCGGTCAGCAAAAAACCACGCCCTTCGCGAGCGTAGCCGATGCGTGATGGTATTCCTGCTAAATAAACCGCTAATGCCGAAACAAAGGAGTTCTTGAAAAGGATTGCATCTGTGAATTTATTTTTTTTGAGTTCTTGTGCGATTGTAAGAGGATTCTTCCGCTTTTGGTCCAGCCATTTGTCGTTAAAGCTGCACGGTGATAAAACACTGCGGACCACACTGTTGGCGAAGAACATAATGTTACGGGATTTGAAATGTTTGCGAATAGCCCGCAAGGCCGGCGTGCAAAGAACGGCATCACCCATAGGCGAAGGAAGCCACACTAAAATCTCACCGCTGCTGCTTCGTTTTTCGTCAGGCAAAATGGTGGTGCTGCTTTGTGATTCGGGGTGCGGAATTTGTGATTCGCCGTTTGCTTTGCACATCGCTATTTTCGCCCGTGCATTATGTAGAAAGTTAAGGACATAAGCTGTAAGACCATAGCAAAGCCAAGTGCGATGAAAACCGAATTGTCCTGCCTGTTTGGACTCATCAGCAACCATACAGTTATCAGCAAACAAAACAGAACGATAATTTGTATAATCCCGGCCATCAGTCTCATTATGGAAAACTCACCGAACATATCGGTTCGCTGCATACTTTTTAGGTGTCTGAGAATATTGTTGAGCATTTGTTCGGTTCTGTCACCGGCAATGTCCTGTGCTGTGGGATGAGTTTGCAGTTCTTCCGGCTCCGACTTAAGTTGTTGTTTCTCGATGTGCAAAAGTGGTTCGGTAACCTCCGGAGTCTGTTCAGGGATTTGCGTAGCCGGTTCAACGACCTCAGGGATTTGTTCAAGGGTTTGCGAAGCCGTTCCAACTACCTCGGGAATTTGTTCGGTAGCTTGCCGAGCCGGTTCGGTTTGAGCCAGGGTGGACGGGTGAGTTTGTACTTTCACCTCGGCAGACGAACGGTGATGCTTTTTTATAATATTGACCGCCTCCTTTATATTCACAGCTTTGTAGTCCGGCCTGGGCTGGCCTGGTTCGAACCGTTGTTGATGGGAAGGCGGGTCTATTAAAATAGTTTTGCAGCCGGCCCGTAAACCGGCCTCCATATCGCTGATGTTATTGCCGATGCACCAGGAGCGGCCAAGGTCGATATCCATCTCCTCGCTGGCTTTCAGCAACATTCCCGGATTCGGCTTTCTGTACTCACTTTCTTTACGGTATTTTGCAACAGCTCCATTCGGATGATAGGGACAGTAATAAATCCGGTCTAAGAAAGCGTTCTTTTCAGCTAACAGTTGCTCTAAGCGGTTATGAATTTCGCCAAGGACTTTTTCGGTAATAATCCCACGTGCCACAGCCGATTGATTGGTAACAACGACCAGCTTGTAACCGAGGCCTTTAAGCTCGATTAGTGCCTCAGCAACACCATCCAGCAGCCTTACCTGCTCGGGACTATTGAGGTAGCCGGGGTCTTCAATCAAAGTGTCGTCACGGTCTAAAAATATAGCTTTCTCGGACATATTTACTGAAGTTTATTCCTGGCTTAACTGTTGAAGAAACTTTGTTCCACAAGGTCACAGATTATATGATAGGCGAGCTGATGAATTTCCTGGCTGCGCGCCGTTGATTCGGAATCGGCGCAAAAACAAATGTCGGCAATTTGTTCGAGCTTGCTATTACTCCTGCCGGTAAAGGCTATTACAAGAGCACCTTTTTTCTTTGCTGACCGAACGGCTGCAATGACATTCGCCGAGGTGCCGCTTGTCGAAAAAGCCCACAGGATGTCACCTTCTCTGACCAGCGCTTCTACCTGCCGGGAGAAAACTTTCTCATAAGCATAATCGTTGGCAATGGATGTGATTATGGAGGTGTCGGTCGAAAGTGCCACCGCGGCTAATGCCTTTCGTTCCCTCCTGAATCTACCCACCAATTCGCCGGCTATATGTTGGGCATCCGCTGCCGAGCCACCGTTGCCGCAGAGATAGACTGTGCCGTTTCGCTCTAATGCTCTTGTTATCGCCTGAGCAGCGGCAGCGACCGTTTCAATGCTGCTTTCCTCGAATTCAGCAGTCATCTTCTTGTGTGTTTCGATGGTCTCTATAATCTGTTTTCTTATATTCTCGTTCATCAGGATTCTGCTTCCAGTGATTTCATTTTCTTGATTGTTATGGTTGAGCTTTTGCCTTCTACAAGCGGCGCAAGAACGACCTTACCGCCGCAGGATTCAACAAATTCCCGGCCGACAACGCCTTTTACCGCCCAGTCCTCGCCCTTCACTAATACGTCCGGCTTTACCTTCTTGATTAAGTTGAGTGGTTCCGGCTCATCAAATACTGTAATATAATCAACCATTTCCAATGCAGCCAAGACGGCAGCTCTGTCACGTTGATTGTTTATTGGTCGCTCGGGGCCCTTAATAATCTTTACCGAGCTGTCGCTATTGAGTCCGACAACAACTATATCACCCTGAGACTTACAAAATTTCAGATATTCGATATGCCCTCTATGTATCACGTCGAAACAGCCGTTCGTAAAGACTATAGTCTTTTTCCCCCGCCGATGCCAGGTTAGTTCATCGAGCAGAAGGTCAAGCGACCGCACCTTGCCGCTTTTACCTTGACGGACAATCTCATCGGCTACTTCTTCGATAGTAACCGTTGCAGTGCCGAATTTTTCCACCTCAATCCCGCTGGTTATGTTGGACAATTGCACGGCAGTCTTATAATCAAAACCGGCGGCTAAAGTTATTGCAAGCGTCGCCAAAACCATATCACCTGCGCCGGTAACATCATAAACGTTGCGCACTCTGGTGGGTATAAGTTGGCTTATATCTTCTGTTCTAAGATACGCACCTTCCTTATCAAGCGTGATTACCACGGCCTGGAGTTTCAATTTCTGTGAAAGCTCTTCTGCCGCCCTGGCTGCTGTTTCTGAATCTGTTATCTCGAAACCTACCGCCCCGGAAGTCTCTTTGCGGTTCGGTGTAATCACGGTGGCACCGAGATATTTTGAATAATCACTTGTCAGGCAGGGGTCAACGAGAACCTTTTTGTCTGCCTGCCTGGCCAATTGTATCATTTGCTGACACACCGGCGGACTAAGCAAACCCTTGTCATAATCCTGCAGGCAGATAATATCAGCCGATGCTAATGTTTCTTTGTAAGTCTGTAAAATCGTCTTATTCATTTCGTCAGCGAGCGGCTCTGTGGATTCGTAATCCATTCTGATTAATTGCTGCCGATGAATATGCTGTGCCAGGCCTATGAGTCTTTGTTTGCTGGTAGTTGGGTGGTTGGCTGCTGTGAATAGACCCGTAGTATCAGCACCCGTTTCTGTCAGCTTCTTTTTGAGGATTTTACTATTCTGGTCGTCTCCGATAACGCCCAGGCAATAAGCTCTCGCACCCAAAGCGGCGATATCAGCGGCAACAGAGCCTGCTCCGCCGCAGCGGTATTCCTTCTTGGTAACTTTCAGTACCGGCACGGGCGCCTCCGGACTGATTCTCAGGGCATCGCCGTAGATATAGACGTCGAGCATAAAATCGCCCACGACCAGAACTTTCGGCGAGCCGAGATTCGTTACCGTTTTTAGCAGGTTTTCATACATAAAACATAAAAACTCTAACAAAAAGGATGTCATTGCAAGCGAACCGCAGGTTCGCGTGGCAACCTTTATCTTTCGAAAATGATAAATCTCATCTTGTTAAATGTTCTAAGTCGATAGTTAGTTACTTTGAGGAAATTTTACCTGCTAAAGTATTTTCAATCAAGCCCCTTAATTTGTCCTCGCCGGATAGGAATTTTATCTCAATGCCTATATATGCCAGAGGCAGTGAAGATTCAAAATCTGAAATCTGAATTCTGAAATCTGAAAGTATCTTCGTCCAGTCCTTCTGTGTCGTCAGTATCAAATCTGCCTTGAGAGCTCCGGCCTGCTCGTAAATATCAGTTAAACAGTTGTTTGTGTAGTGATGATGGTCGTTATAAACCTTTGAGCTGACCAGATTAGCTCCGAGCTGTTTGATTGTGTTCAAGAAGGCGTCCGGATTGCCTATCCCGCAAAAGGCAAATATTTTCTTGCCCTTTAGATATTCGAGGCTAATTTCTTTGTTGTCTGTTGATTTTACGTAGGCGGGAGCATGTATCGACCTTGCAATTATCATATCTGAATTGGTTGTTCGCAGTTTTTTTTCAAGCTCGCTTAATTCGTTCTTGGTGATTTGGTCGCACCTGGTAATAACCACGGCATCAGCTCGCTTTAGTGAAGATACAGGCTCTCGCAGCAGCCCTGCTGGAAGCATTTTGCCGTAGCCGAACGGTCTTGTTGCATCTATGGCTACAATGTCCAGGTCTCTTTCTAATCGGCGATGTTGAAAGCCATCATCCATAATCAGCACTTTCGCGCCAAACTTGTTAATGGCTTCGACCGCACCCCCAACACGGTCCGGATTGACAATCACTTTGACCTCGGGACATCTCTCGATAAGAATCGCCAGCTCATCTCTATAGTCTTGAGTCTTTTGTCTTGAGTCTTGAGTCTTGGGTCTGGAGTCTTGAGATGCCTTGTATCCCCGCGTCAGTATCGCACATTGAGAATTTGAAATTTGAAATCTGGAATCTGAAATTATCTGTTTGCACAGCCAGATTACAAGCGGGGTTTTACCTGTCCCGCCGACCGTAATATTGCCGATGCTTAGAACCACCGCGTTGACACGATGTGTTTTCAGCCATCCTTTGGAATATAGGAAATTGCGCAGTCGAACAGCAATCGAGTAACCAGCCGCGGCGACCCCTAAAAGCAAACGCAATAGCGCTGCACCCAGTCCGGCTTTTTGACCCGAAATCAATTTACAATAGCTCTCCTGGTTCAATTAAATATCTCTTATTATAACGTATGGAATGACTTATAGTACGTAGTGAACTGTCCCTCAGAATAGCAAGCACAAACTAAAAAACTAAGATTGGTAAACTATCTTTAACAATTCTGGAATTATATAATTTCTGAGTGACCTCATTGTAGTCTCATTTTTAATAATTTTCTGAATTTGTAAACCTGCTTCTCTCCAGACGATTTGAACTGCTTCTTTTCTGCCTTTTAATATTTCATCTGGAATTCCAGCATCTACGGTACTTAAAGCTGAGTCAATTGTTTTAAGCATATAGAAAGTTTCTATCCCAAGTGCCAAACCTGCAATTTTAATAATTTTATGAAAACCCGATAGTCTGCTGTCCTCCTTGATCGTATAGCTTTTTATTAGGTCAAGGGTTTCCTGACCAATTAAAATGTACTTGAAGCCAAATAACTCTTTATTATGTTCTAACATCAGCTTTACAGAAAGGGTTGGATTATTCATCCCCAATGTATCTATGGAAGCATCTTTGAATAAGTTCTTAGGGACATATAACAAAGCTACATCATGCTCACCAATGAATTGAATTGTTATTTTTGGATTCTTTTGTAATTCTAAATGTTTTTTGGCCGGTACTTTTCTATGCGGTATTTCATAGCTAACATTGTCTATTGTCTCACGATAACCGGGCAGATAAGACCTCCCCGGGTATCTTCCATAGGTTTTTGGAGTTTTCGGGTCGCAATGAGTAACAACAGAAACCTTATTAACAATTTTATGCAGCGCTCCTACATCTTCATACCTCACTAGCGATATTTCTCCATATCTTATATATGACTCTGTCTTTATCTCTTTCTCTGAGAAAGGTTTTTGGTCACGGTCAAGAGGAGTCCCTTCGACTTCTTGTATTAGAAGATTTGGAAATGCAGGATCAACAAATGCGCGTAGAGTGAAAAAAACATAATAATCGCCTTCTAAACCAAGACACACACTACGGACATTATTGGATGGATCGGATTGCCTTCTTTGTCCGATCTCACCTTTTTCTTCGCTTCCTTTTGTCCAATATGGACTATCGTATTGCCATCCTAATACTTTCCACGAATACATCATCCATGTAGCTTTGCCTATTTTTTCTTCAGAAATTACATTGGATTGAGAAGTAATATCTGCTAATAAAGATTGGGGTAAAATGAAAAGTGAAAATATTACACACGAAAATCGTTTAGTCCACATAATATCTTCCTTTAGAAAAATTATCCGAGATTTCCAATTAAATACTTAAAAACACAATTTTCAAATTCCAACATTGATGATACTATTAAAACTATCTTTAATGTTCAAGTACTTCGGTAGTGTAGGGTTTATTTTAGCGCAAGCAGGTACTTTTGATTTTTTCAATAATGGCGTCGGCCATTTGGCTTGTGCCGACAGCGGTTGGGTCATCGCGGTGTGGCTTCATATCGTATGTTACGCTTTTACCCTCGGCTATCACCGCTGCGACGGCATTTTCGAGCTTATCCGCCTCGGCCATTTTACCCAGATATCTTAACATCATCACGCCGCTGAGTATCAGTGCTGTGGGATTGACCTTATTCTGTCCCTTGTATTTCGGTGCGCTGCCGTGTGTCGCCTCGAAGATTGCTCCTTTTTCACCGATATTTCCGCCTGGCGCTACTCCAAGGCCGCCGACCAGGCCTGCACACAAATCGCTGATTATATCGCCGTAAAGGTTCGGCAGCACGAGGACATCGTAAAGCTCCGGTTTTTGAATCAACTGCATACACATATTATCAACGATACGGTCTTCAAATTCGATATTGGGGTTTTTCTTTGCGACCTCCCGGCTGACCTCAAGCCACAGTCCATCGGAAAACTTCATAATATTGGCTTTGTGGACGCTCGTTACCTTTTTACGTCCCATCTTGCGGGCGTAGTCAAATGCGAATTGGACAATGCGCTCGGTTCCTTTGGCCGATATGGGCTTTATGGTTATACCAGAATTTTCTTTTACCTTTTTCTCGCTGTGCTTGTTTATCCAGTTTATCAGCTCATCTGTGTCATCTTTACCGCTTTGGAACTCGACGCCTGCGTAGCAGTCTTCGGTATTTTCGCGCACAACCACAAGGTCGATATCGGAATACCTGCTGCGCACACCTTTATAGCTTTTGCACGGTCTCAGGCACGCATACAAATCAAGCGACTGGCGAAGATGTACGTTTATGCTTCTATAGCCTTTTCCGACCGGCGTAGTGATAGGGGCTTTAAGTGCGACGCCGGTCTTCTTAATCGATTCAACCGTGGCTTCCGGCAGGGGGGTCCCTTCCCGTTCCATTACATCGGTCCCGGCCTCTTTGATGAGCCAGTTGATGTCTGCGCCTGTAGCATCGATACATCTTCGTGTTGCTTCTGCTATTTCAGGCCCAATACCATCACCAGTAATCAAAGTTACATCGGTCATTTCCAATACTCCAAAATTCTTACAGAACTTGTACACTATATTTTTATCACGGAACTGTCAAGGATATGATTTCCAAATTTGAGAGGGAATCCGGAACACATTACCGACAATTACCGAGCATCGCATATAAAATTGTTAAATTGAATGATTATGCTATAATAATCCCGCCTGATTTTATTAAAGGGAGATTTAAAATGAGATTGTATCTCGTCCAGCATGCAATGGCGGCCTCAAAAGAGGTTGACCTGGCTCGGCCAATTACCGAAGAAGGACGCAGGGACATACAAAAGGTCGCTGAATTTATCAAACCTTTAAACCTGTCTGTTGATTATCTATGGCACAGCGGTAAAACTCGTGCACAACAAACCGCCGAAGTCCTCGCTGAAGTAGTCGAAGTTAGAAAAGAAACGGCTGCTCAAGTAGGTCTTGCGCCAAATGACGATGTTAAGGCTATAAAAGATAAAATTGTATCAGCTAACCGGGACATTATGATTGTCGGGCATCTGCCTTTTCTAAGCAAGCTGGCAGCACTGCTTTTAACTAATTCCGAATCATCCAACACAGTGGCCTTCAAGAATGGCTGTATCGTATGCTTGGATTACTCCGGTGATAATCAATGGCAGCTACATTGGATGATAGTGCCGTCTCTTTTGTTATAAGAGCAGGAATGAATAAGTGTATCGAATTTGAAGCGGTTTAAGGAAAAAAGGATGTTCGGCTTTATGAGATATCCTGTCGGTTTCGGAAATATATCTAAGAAGTTGTTAAAGCTTCTAATGGAGAGTACAAAATGCAAAAAGAACTGTGGCGAAATATCTGGATGAGTTTCTTAATCACTCTTGCCCTCCGTCTTCCTGCTTGTTGGGCGACCCAGCCCGGTGAGGTTGTGAATGTTGTACCCTTCGGCGAATTAAAAAAGTGGGGCGCGGATGCAAAAGACTACGGTGTTATCTGGGAGGATGCTCGTGACATCTTCCGTGTGGAGGTCAGGTTTGCCGGTTCCGGACCCGTTCCGTCACCTGATACCATTAGACTGGAATACTGGCAATCATCGTGGCCGGGAAGCCGAATCCCTCGCGACAAGCCGTCGGGAGCCGGCGGCTCAGGATGGCTCAACGTGGGCGACTGGTTTCAGGGCAAATGGTTGACAGCCGACACAAATCTCAAAATCGATGGAACGACATTCACGTTTACCTTCAATCCGGTCAATGCAAAGGAATTTCCAGACCTCAAAGATTTTCCTGCCCTTTATCGTTCAACGTTAAAGCTGCGGGTGATTGCCGTTTCGTCGCTGCCGGAAATTAGTGCGTTCGAGGCTTACACCGATTCAATCTGGGAAAGGCTCGAATTTGAGGTTGAGTGGGGCCGAACCGCCCAAAAACAACGGCAGGTTTGGGACGGACGGCTCGAAATTTTCAACGGTATCATCGAACAGGTGCAGCCTATTTCTAATACAAGCAGGGTCAAAATCGGCGCAGACGAATATAGCTGGACGTCCGGAGTTCGCGAAGGAGCCGATGGTATTCTTGCCAGCATCCTCTACGCGAAAAAGAAGGCCTATCATTCATTCGACGAAACCGTTATAACCGTCCGTACCACTTGTGAGACGTTTTCCTTCGCCGCTTTGGACTTAATCGAGTTCGGCCATATGTTTTTGCCGGATTTCGGCGTCATTATTCGCAGAGCTGGCGACAATACAACCTACGAATCGGCTGAGCAGCTCTGGAAGAAAAACACGGACAAAAATATTTACCTGCGAGTTTCCCAGGTGCCTGAGCAGACATTGCCCCAGGCCTGGCGAGACATCCCTGCCAAAGAGCCTTTCTACATACCGCTCGGCTTCGAGGGCGGCAGACAATATTTTGGCGTGAACCCGGATGGCAGTGTATTCTGCCAGTCTAATTGGCTCACGCGAATCCCCGGCAGGGATACAAAACGCTGTTTGTACGATGGCGGCTCAATCAATTATCGATTTGGTCTTTCTGACGCTGCCCTCATTGACCGGCATATAATCGATGGCTGCCTTCCAATGACTGTTACCCACTGGGAGCGTGACGGTGTTCACTATCGCCAGACCGCCTTCGTTGTTCCCTTCGATGGCGTGCCCGGCCCTGACGAGCGCATTCTTGCTGATGACACGCTTGTTTTGATGAGCCGGTTCGAGATATGGCCGAGCGATAATACCGCCCGAGAGGCTAAAATAGACATAGATGTTGTCACAAGAAAAGCCGAGAAGCTAACTGTCGATAAAGGCTTGATTTTTGCCGAAGGCACAGAGCCTCAGCGACTGCGAATGCTTGTTACTTCGGATAATTTGCCTGACAGCTATTCGCTGAAAGCACAGGATGAAAAAGTAACATATCGGGCCAGGCTTACATCAGATGCACCTAAACGCACACTTGATATAACTATACCGTTTATCACTCTAACTGATGGTATGGAGTGGGAAAAGCTGCGCGCCCTTAAATTTGACAAAGCTTTCGAATCTGTTAATGAATATTGGCGCAAGCGCGTGCAGGAGGGTGCACAGATTTTCACGCCCGAACCAATGGTCAACGATTTCTATAAAGCGCACATCTCACATCTGCTGCTAAACACCGACCGTGAGGTGGGAACCAGCGACCGTTATATAGCGAGGGTGGGTACCTTCTCTTATGGAGCATATAGTAATGAGTCGTGTATGATGGTCAGCGACCTCGACCGTCGCGGATACCACAAGCGGGCCGAGCAGGCCCTTGAAACCTGGTTGCACTACCAGGGAACCGTCGGCCTGCCGGGCGACTTCTCGACAACCGAAGGCCAGTTCTATGGTGCGGCCGGCTATGAGGCAGGGGGATATAATCAGCACCACGGGTTCGTTCTCTGGTGTTTGGGCGAGCATTACTGGTACACACGCGATGACAACTGGCTCAAACGTGCCGCCCCGAATATTATAAAGGGCTGCGAATGGATTATTCGCGAGCGGCAACGTACCATTGCTGAAGCACAGCGCTCCCCAATCTGCAAAATCGAAAGCGGCTTGCTCCCGCCAGGCTTCCTGGAGGACATAAGGGACTGGCGCTCCTGGCTTTCCACAAACGTCTATTCCTGGTGGGGAATGCAGAACGCAGCGGCCGCTCTCGATGCAGCCGGCCTGACCGAAGGCAAGCGTCTCTTGAATGAAGCCGCCGCCTACCGTCAGGACATTCTCAACGCCTTTACCGAGGCAATGCAGCGCTCCCCGGTTGTCAGACTGCGGGACGGCACCTGGATACCTCACGTACCGCCCGAAGCGCATCGCCGAGGACGCACCTTCGGGTGGATTACCGAAACTCTCGAAGGCCCTATCCACATGATTCGCACCGGCATCATCGAGCCTTGGGACCGCCTCTCCACCTGGATAATCAAGGATTTCGAGGACAACCTCTATATCTCCGAGCAGTACGGCTATAATATCGTCGGCGAAGAATTCGAGCGATTCTGGTTTAGCCGGGGCGGTATATCTATGCAGGCCAACCTCCTATGCAACCCTATCCCGTACCTGCTCCGCGATGAGCCTGAACACTTCCTCCGTGCCTACTTCAACGCATTTGCCGTCAGCTACTTCCCCGATACCCGTATGATGACCGAGCACGCCCTTCCAAATATCGGCGACCATCGCGGCGACCACTACAAGTCTTCCGATGAAGCCAATTCAACCTATTGGCTTCGTATGATGTTCGTACAGGAAAGAGGCAATGACCTTTGGCTCGGAGCCGCTGTCCCGCGTTACTGGCTGGCCGATGGCAAACAGTGCGGCATCGAAAACTCCCGGACATATTTCGGTCCGATGTCCGTCAAATGGCACTCAAACGTTGCGGCTGGCCGAATCGAAATGATTCTCGACCCGCCTCGCCGAAACCCGCCGGAGAAAATCTTTGCCCGTTTCCGACATCCGCAAGAAAAAAGGATACTCCGCTGCACCGTAAACGGCAAGCCTTACAAGAACTTCGACCCTTCAAAAGAATGGCTCGTGCTTACATCTTGGCCTGAAAAGCCACTCAGTGTCGTAGCGTATTACGATTGAGCTTGCAGGTTCAGCTATTGGAAGTGGATTGCCCGGTGGTCTTATCGATTGATTCAATGTGCGTACAGGAAAGCCTTGAGCGCAGTCGAATGGGACTCCGATTCAGACGACTTTTGGACTGTCACGAGAATATCCGTCGCAGTAGATTATCTTTACAGCGGGAGCAAAATAGAATATATTCAAAAATAAATATTTGACGGCCGTAATATATTCATACGCGTATAAAAAGAGTAACCTTATGCCCCGGGAAGAGCAGGTGCTTGTTATCGAACGAAAAGTCCTCGAACAGGTAGGGATGTTTCAGGGGCTCACATTCGACGTGTCTCGTTATCTCCGCAGGTTCTTTATTCAGGGCGTGCCACGTTTCCTGCCTCGCTCGCAAGTGGAAGAAAATCCCGCCTACAAGCAGCTTATTCCATACGTGCTCATCAGTTATGAAGGCAAGTACCTTAGCTATATTAGAGGAAGGCGGGCCGGCGAGGCTCGGCTTGTCGGAAACAGGTCTATCGGCATAGGTGGCCATATAAATCCGGCTGATGATATGCCTTTATTCAATGCCGACTTCTACGAAACCTATCTTACCGCCGTTGAGCGCGAAGTGGCGGAGGAAATTTCCGTAGAAACGACCCACACTAATCGTGTTGTTGCCCTCCTCAATGATGAATCCAACGAGGTTGGAAGTGTACACCTCGGAATAGTCCACCACTGGATTCTGGATGCCCCGAAGGTCAGCAGGCGAGAGCAGATGATTACCCAGATGACCTTTATGACACCTGCCGAGCTGCACGAAGTCCGGGATACCCTGGAGACGTGGTCTGGGTTGTGCCTGAGCCGGCTAGCTGAGATGACCAAGAGTCCCTCTTGACAAGCCCTCGTTGGCCAGAGACCAAGCGAATCGATTGCGATTATGCCGTGGAGTTTTTTCGAGATTGGCCCATTCGACTACGCTCAGGGCAGGCTCAGCTCAGGACAGGCATCGAACAGGGAATTTCGAATGACGAAATGAGAGCCTTCGCTGGGTTTTGAACGGATAAGGTCGGATTTGTGTTCTCAGGCGAGTTGTGGCTTGCACTCAGGCACGGATTAGTTATAATTGCATTGTTTCGCATAAAATCCCGTGATTGTTGTGGATTTGCGTTTGATGGTGTGCTTGACTCAGGTTTTTGACACCGTGCCGATGGGTACGGCGTTTACCTACCAAGGCCGGATATGAAAGTCAACCTAACTGCCTTTTGTATCAAAGCTAAGAATACATTGCCATTCTACAAGCGAGGTCACGACTTCCAGCATACCGTGAGAACTGATGTCGTCGTATAGCAGTAGGAATCCTCAGCGGCCACATCGCTCATCGGTATCTTCGGCGGCCCAGTGACCTCAACAACTCCCTCCTTAGGAACATGTATGACGTGGGGACCGTTCATGAGGAAGCAGTCGTAATTTGCCCGCGCTGGTGCTCTGCCTCCAGTTATGCTAATTTCACCGGCATAGTCTTCAATTTTATGTTCGTTAATCAGCATCTTTAGACCGCCCTTTGAAAACTGGGCTACCTGATGTCTGTCAGCAACGATCTGCACACCTCTATTAGAATAGAGTACAAATGAGGTACTTGCGGTCGCCTCACAATCTTCGACTACTGTACTTTCGATATTGATAGGCGGCGAAGTGTCATTCGACCATTCAACAACCTCTGCCACAGTGCAAGATATATCGCAGGTGGCACTAACAGGGGTGTGGTCTGATAGCGCTAGGCTTTGCGTCAAAAAAAGGGTCAATATTGAGAACAAGAAATTGCGGTTCATATTCTAATGTTCCTCGAATTCTAATCGTGCACATTTACGTTTGCTCTAACCCGCTTAAATATTTTACCAAAAATAGTGAAGAAAAGTCAACAAATATTTACATCCGTGAAACCTTAATCTCTGTGAAGTCCTATAAGAACGCCTTATGCCAGGCCGCAATGTTGTTACTCGTTGAGTGGCGATTATATCTGAAGTGGAGACCTTTTCAGGTCGATAGTTAAGTAATCTTTTCGTATCGAGGTATTTGTAAGAAACAGAATTTTTTTAAGAGATTGAGGAAAGGGGTGTATTATGAAAATGTTAAACAGGCGTGTTGTGTTATTAATGGGCTTGGCGTTGTTAATGAACGTCAATTTGGTATTGGCCCAGCCGCCTGACGATATAGCAACATGCAGCATTTCGGTAACCGTTAATACCATTATGGAGTGGGCAGGCAATTTCGCGGCCATTAACTTAGCCGCTATTACCAGTGCATCGGATGCCCCGGAGGGCAGCCAAACGCAAACACTCTACACAAACTGTAATCTGGAGATCACGGCCGACAACACCGCAACAGCTCGGTTGTCATCGGCTACTGACACGCTTGTTACAAAATACAAGCTGTCGTACGATGGTGATGGCGTCACTGAAACAGGCGGCACCGACGTAGGCACCTGGACGGATTACAATACATTCTTAAGTACCGCATCGGCGGTGACACACGTAGCAGGAGACGGCGCTGCTGATGTCACCCTATACGTGCAGGCTACCACTGGTTCTATGGTCCGTGATCAGGGCGCCTACAACGCCACTCAGACCCTGACAGCATCCTGGACGAGCGATTAGCACACCCGACCTCTAATAGAACAGTAGGGTGAAATACAGCTTGGTGGGCATGTTAAATGAAACTAAGCTATCTGTAAAAAGTTTTTAGACAATAAGTGCGTTTTGCCGATGAAACTTCTGATAATGAAAACAAAATCAGGAGATTATCGGTATGAAACCACAGAGATTTATTAAAACCCTGACCAAAGCAGAACGTCAGGAGATCGAAAAACTGTACCGCCATGGGCCAAATAATCGCGTTCGCAAGCGAGCACAAGCGATTCGGCTCAGCAACATGG
>Ga0315314_1000426_pt1 | contig 46948 bp, 45 predicted proteins | sample TDP9_MG_FD_203631 | JGI IMG/M metagenome (GOLD analysis project Ga0315314, IMG submission 203631) | Freshwater sediment microbial communities from Lake Towuti, South Sulawesi, Indonesia - TDP9 | ecosystem: Environmental > Aquatic > Freshwater > Lake > Sediment | place: Indonesia: South Sulawesi... | reverse complement strand
AAAGCCCCTACAAGACAGGACTTAAATACGCTCTGCTAGCTCTTGTAGGAGCCGTCATCTCCTACCTAATCGGAGACTTCTTAAAACACTTGCTCATTGAACACACGATTAGAATATTTTAGAGAAGTTCTGTTGAGCTAACAAAAGAATGATCGCTGGTATCTTCAGCTAGGAACGTTAGGTCTTCTTTTTCAATAATTCTCGACTCAAAGACGAAGGTTGTCATTCCTTCAGTAGTTTAATGAACTCCCTCATGAAAGCGGGGAGGTCGGGCCACGCTCTGCTCGTGACAAGGTTTTTGTCAACCACGACCTCTTGATCAAGAAACGCACCGCCACTACCTTCGATATCCGCCTTTAAAACGCCATAGGCTGTAAGTTTTCTCCCTTTAACGAGGCCGTAGGCTGTTAATATGAGTGGTCCGTGGCATATAGCGGCTACTGGCTTCTTTCTATCGAAAAAGTGTTTTACTATCCCCTTAAGGTGGGGGCTGGTTCTGATGTATTCGGGAGCCCTCCCGCCTGGTATAATAAGTCCGTCGTATTCCTCAGGCTTAACCTCCTCGAATGACAGTTTCACCCACCCAAATCGGTAGCCCGGCTTCTCCGTGTACGTTTCAATCCCAGGCTCAAAGTCGTGAACTACGGTGTATAGGGTTTTCTTAGATGGCGCAGCCACCTGGACATCGTACCCCTCTTCTCTAAGTCGATAGTAGGGGTAAAAGAGCTCTTGAGCCTCCACGGCGTCCCCTGCTACGATTAAAACCCTAACCAACACGATCACCAATCTAAAATTGGTCTTCAGCCTTAAAAGATTGTGGAGATCGTATACATTTAATAGTTAGTTTCTAAGGACATGTTTATGTCTATCAGATAAAGCTTGGCTACAAAGCCTATACTGTTGGAAATTGAAGAGAGATGCGAGCCAACAGAATAATACTTCATGCGGATATGGATTCCTTTTTTGCTGCTATAGAGGAAAGGGCTCGCCCTGAATATAGAGGAAAGCCTATTGTTGTGGGGGCTGACCCAAAAGAGGGGAAGGGAAGAGGCGTTGTCAGCACTTGCAACTATGAAGCGAGGAAATTTGGTATTCGGTCTGGAATGCCCATTTCTAAGGCGTGGAAACGTTGCCCAGAAGCGGTTTATCTGCCAGTGAACTATAAACTCTATGAGGAAGTCTCTTCAAGGATCATGACAATTCTTAGAAAATATGCGGATAAGTTCGAGCAGTTCGGCATAGACGAAGCCTTCTTAGACATTAGTTCAAGAGCGAAAAATTTTGAGGACGCAAAGGAAATGGCGCAGAAAATCAAAAGCGAGATATATAAAAAAGAAAAGCTGACGTGCTCTGTTGGTATCGGGCCTAACAAGCTGGTGGCAAAAGTAGCTAGCGGCATCAAGAAGCCAGATGGGTTAACGGTGGTGGAGGAAAAAGACGTTAAGGCGTTTCTTTCCCCTTTGCCCGTCAGCGAATTGTTATGGGTGGGCAAGAAAACGGAGCGAAAATTGAATGAAATGGGAATCAAAACGGTAGGTGAGCTCGCTGACTTTGACCCAACAAGACTAGTGGAAGCGTTCGGAGTTATGGGCACACAATTCTATCTTATGGCTCACGGAATTGACAGGAGCGAGGTTGAGGAGAGGGGGGAGATAAAGTCGGTTAGTAGGGATATGACCTTTGAAGAGGACACATCCGACCTCAACATCATCCTTGAAACATTAGACAGACTCGCAGAAGAAGTGTATAAAGAAGTGAGAGAGTTCAACCGTCTATTCAAGACGGTCACGGTGAAAATTCAGTACGAAAACTTCGAGACCCACACCCGCAGCAAGACCCTACCCTTCCTCACCAATAGGCTCAAAGACCTCCAAAAAACATCCCGCGAACTCATCCAACCGTTCCTTCAATCCAATAGAAAAATAAGACTCCTAGGGACAAGGGTTTCAAAACTTGTTTCAGGCGAAAAACAAAAGGCGCTGATTTCCTCATAAAATGGCACGCCTTGTTTGCCTTATTCTCTCTTATAGACCCCCTCCTTTTAAACTAAGCCAACAAGATAAATCGCTTGCAGTTTATCTCAAGCAATGTTGGGGCCTTTCACATAAGCAAACCTTCTAAACTAAAGATGTGAAAAGTTTAAGCGGTTATTTCTATTCCCGGTATTTTCACTTTGATGTATAGTATGTCTAGGAATTTCATCACCACGCTGATCCAGAGAAGGTAGATTAACGCTATGAAGGTGTACGTTTCTAGGACTCTGAATGTCCAAGAAGCTATTGATTTGCCAGCGGATGTGAGTTCCGCTACTCCGATTATAAGTAGGGCTGATGTGCTTTTGGCCAAAGAGCAAAACTCGTTGCCCCATGGCGGTATCACTATTCTCAAGGCTTGAGGAAGAACCACATACATAATTGCCTGAAACTTGGAAAGCCCTATGGAGAGGGCGGCCGTCATCTGGTCTTCATACACTGATTCCATCGCCCCCTTTATGTAGCCTTTCTGGTATCCTGCGCTGTTAAGTCCAAAAACTATGAAACCGACCGTGAGGCTATCTATCGGTATATTGAGGAGTGTGGGTATACTAAAATAGAATATGAAAAGCTGAATGATAAGCGGACTTCCCCTGAAAAATTCCACATAGAATTTGATTATTGTCGAAATCGTCTTTCCTCCGTACAAGTCGCCTATTGCTAGAAAAATTCCCAATACAAGACCCATTAACACTCCGAAAAAGGTCACCTGAACGGTTGTGAAGAAACCCCTAAGGATTAGAGGGAAATACTCAATTAGAAAATCCATTACCACCTTCTACTCCCTTCTCGTTCGCTTAATCAATCGAGCCATGAATCTTCTTGCTCTATCGCTGGAGGGATTTGTAAAGAATAGCTCTGGTGGACCCCTCTCGACAATTGTGCCTTCGTCAAAGAAAATCATTTCATCCGCCACTTCACGAGCAAACGGCATCTCGTGACTAATTATAAGCATGGTTGTTCCTTTCCTTGCTAAGTCCCTTAACGAGTCTATGACTTCTCCGGTTAGCTCTGGGTCAAGAGCTGAAGTTGGCTCATCAAGTAGTATAATGTCGGGATCCCTTGCCAACGCTCTGGCTATTCCAACTCTTTGCTGTTGTCCTCCAGATAGTTGAGCTGGATAATGGTTGGCCCATTCCTCCATCTTTACTTCTCTTAGAGCTCGAAATGCCCGTTCTCTGGCCTCTTTTTTAGGTAGTTTCAGTACGCGTCTTAATCCCAGTTCTACGTTTCCAAGAGCGGTTAGGTGGTGGAAAAGCCAGATGTGCTGGAACACAAATCCTATTCTGGCTCTTGCCTTGTTGAGGTTTACGCCGGGTTTGGTTAAGCATTCTCCCCGGAGGAATACGTCTCCTTTAGTAGGCGTGGTCAGCATTGCCAGGCATCTTGCGAGTGTGCTTTTTCCAGACCCACTTGGCCCGAATATAAGCCTTATATCCCCTTCCTTGATTTCTAGGGAAACATCTCTCACCGCGACTATTTTTCCATAGATTTTCCATAGATTTCTGCATTCCATTACTATGTCTGTCATTTTTCTCTCCTAGAGTCCCAGTTGCTCCTTTTTTCTGCTTCCCCACATGTCTAAGTAGGTCGCAAGCGGGAAGGTGAGCAATATATAGAGGAAGGCGGTTGCGAAGAAGGGGAACACCGTGTCAAGAGTTATCTTTCTCAGCGTATTTGCCTTCCTCATCATCTCGATAACTCCAATGATGAATGCGTATGAGGAGTCCTTAACTAAGAGGGCGTATTCGCTGCCCAAACCTGGAGTTGCAATGATAAAGGTTTGAGGGATAATCACATAAATGATTGCCTGTAGTCTGGAAAGTCCTTGGGATCTAGCGGCTAGCATCTGTTCTTCTCCTATACCCCTTATTGCCCCTCGAAATACCTGAGATTGGTGAGCCCCACTCCTTAATCCCAAGGCAAAAGTTGCCGCGAAGAACGCGTTTTTGAAGATATCGAACGCTGGTATATCTATACCGCCTACACCAAAGTAGAGGAATAGCATAATTACTATTTCCGGGACTCCCCTGAGAACCTTCTCATACCCATCGACCAGAAGCTGGAAGGGTTTGCTCGTGTACGCCCGTATAAACGCTAGAGGAAGCCCAATAATAAATCCTAATAAAAAAGAGAGGATTGATATGGCTAGGGTTGTAGGTAACCCTCCCAATATGAAGATCAGCTTGTCAGCGGGGTCCACTTTTCACCACGAGTCGGTTAGCATTTCCATTTTGCCTTCAATTCGTCCACTTTGCCTTCAGCTGTTATTTCTGCAAGCGCGCCGTTTATTTTCGCGACAAGTATGTCGGCGTCTAAGTGAGCCACAAAAGCCACGGGCCAGTAGGGTCTCCTATAGATTACAACTATGGGTTCTTCTCCCGCCTTCTCTGCCGCAAGTATCCAATCACTTGTTACAGGAGTCTCGGCGTAAACAGAGTCTATGGCACCTATTTTCATAGCGTCGAGCGCAGCCCAGAAGTCGTCATAGGTTCTTAGAGCCCCTGGAGCCTGTTCGCCTAGTTCGGCCTCTTGCGTTGTACCTACTCCCGTTCCGCATGTTATTCCAAGTTCATCCAGTTTTTCGAGAGAATCGATCTCGGTTATGCCTAGTTCGTCGCGTCTGCTCTTGAGCATTATTATTTGGCCTTCTGTTATGCTGTGGGGCATTGTATACTGTATTACTTCCAGTCTTTCCGGAGTAATCGAGAAACCGCTTACTCCTAGGTCTATTGCTTTATCCTTAACTTCTGGTATTATGAGGTCGAAGCCCATTTCGATCCATTCGACCTCAAGGCCCAGTCGTTCCGCGATCATCTCCATCAGCTCAACCTCAAAACCTATGAACACCCCAGGTTTCGCTGGGTCATAAAATTCGTATGGAGGCCAGTCGGGTGAGCTTCCAATTCTGATTTTGCCTCTTTCCACGACGCCAGCCCAAACAGTATCTTCTGGTGCGACCGTAACCGTCACGGGAGGGGGTGTGGTCGTAACCGTTTTCGTTACTGTTTCAGTTGCACCGGGAGCTGTCACCGTTGCACCGGGCACCTCAACCCTCTCTGCTGGTTTACCGAGCCAAGCAGCGGCTCCACCAACGACAAGACCAGCCACGAGGGCCCCCACGGTCTTCAGGTAGTTCCTCCTCTCCTCTTCCGGAGGGTCTAAGTTTTCGATGTCTCCTTCACACTTTTCATGTTTTTTCTTTGACATAGGTCATCAATTAGATGTTTCTCTATAGAAGTTTAAGCTTTTCGCATATCATACAGTAAAAGATCGTAGCCCAAACCGTGTGTATTCATACATCAATGTCATAGGAAAAAATGAAGAGTGTAGGGAAGGATTGATAAGCTGAGCTAACGAAATTACAAGATACTATTTAAAGGAGGTCTCAAATACGTATAAAACTGAAAAATCAAAGATGTTTTTTGACGAAGCTAGAAGATTTACTCCAGGAGGGGTTCACAGCGACCTCAGATTTTCTGAGCCTTATCCTATATTCATAGATAGGGCTGTTGGATCTAGAATTTATGATGTAGACAACAATGAATACATTGATTATCACCTAGCTTTTGGACCAGTAATATTAGGGCATTCCCCAGCGAGGGTTATAAAGGCTGTTAAGGATCAATTAGAAAAAGGGATTATCTATGGTTTGTCAAATGAACTGGAAGTGAAAGTGGCCAGAAAAATCGTTCAGCACGTTCCGTCGGCTCAAATGGTGAAGTTTTGTAACACTGGAACCGAGGCAACGTACCATGCGATAAGGGTTGCTCGAGCATTTACGGGCAAAAACAAGATCATCAAGTTTGAGGGAGGGTATCATGGCTGGCACGACTACGTAAACATCAGCGTCACACCCACCCTAGAAAAGGCTGGCCCCAATGAGTTACCCAATCCAGTTCCAGATTCTGATGGAATACCTCAGAATATAGTGGAAAACACCATTGTTTTACCCTTTAATAACCTTCCTGTTGTAGAAAAGACTATAAGAAAATATGAAAACGAGATAGCTGCGTTAATTACAGAGCCAATCCTGCACGGTAGCGCATCTTGTATACTCCCAAAAGAAGGATATCTAAAGGCACTTCGAGAAATTTGTGATCAACATGCCGTTGTATATATTTTCGATGAGGTGGTAAGTGGCTTTAGGCACGGGTTAGGTGGAGCCCAAAAAATATTCGAAGTGACACCCGATATTACCACCCTCGCTAAGGCTATGGCAAACGGCTTTCCCGTTGCTGCTGTCTGCGGAAAAAAAGAAATCATGGAAATGTTCTCACCGTCTGGAGAAGTGGACTTTGGCGGAACATATAACGGAAACCCGATAAGCATGGCTGCTGCATTAGCGACTATCCGGGAACTAGAAAACCAGGGAGTTTATGAAAACTTATTTGAATTAGGTTCTCTTGTAAGAGAGAGACTTGGGGAAGTTATCAAAAAATTAAACATGAAAGCTCAAGTGGTTGGTTTTGGATCAGTTTTTCATATACTATTTACCGATAAAGAAATTGAAAATTACCGTGATGTGCTGACTACGAACAGTGGAAAATATCAAAAATTTCAGCGTGAGTTAATGAAAAGACACGTGTTCATTATCCCTAAAGCAAATAAACGTTGCCACATATCCGCTGTGCATACAATTAATGATATCGACATGACAATCGAAGCGATGGAAAACTCCTTAAAATCACTTTCATAGTAATTCCTCATAGACTATGCATGAAGATTGAAGCTGTAACTCGTTTCGTAGAAGTAAGGCCCGTTCTACGGCTGTCCTTACGTATCCACTGTAGTGTTTCCCATCAGGCTTTCACCTTAATACTTTCACGTATCTTGGTTATTATTCGTTGATTTTCAATTCTTATGAGCATAGTCTTATGTTATTCAAATAATAAAAGATAAACTAAATACGTGGTGAACAGAATGGCTGGGAAACTAGCAAACTGGAACAGTGAAAAAATCTTTGCAACTTTGAAAAACATAGTTGGTCCCGAAAACGTTTCATGTAGTGAAGTTGACTTGATTCCATACGGTAGAGATTGGTCGCTTGTGAGTGCTAGTACGATCTATATGCCGGATGTTGTAGTTCGTCCAAAAACGACAACTGAAATCGCAGAGGTTGTGCGCCTAGCTAATAAGGAAAGGATACCCGTTGTTCCTTGGGGAGGAGGAACCGGTCTATCCGGTGGTGCGCTCGCTGTCAAGGGTGGAATAATAATTGATATGAAGGGACTAGATAGGATAATCGAGATAGATGAGGAAAACTTGACCATAACAACGCAAACGGGAATCACTGTTCAGAAGCTAAACGAGGCGTTAAAAAAACACCAACTTTGGTGGCCTCATGATCCTGAGAGCAAATTTGCGTCAACTGTCGGTGCTGCTATTGCTTGTGATAATGCGGGAACCTTTGGCACTAAATATGGCGGAAGCTTAGTTGATTACCTATTAGGAATAGAAGTAGTTTTGCCTACAGGAGATGTAGTTAAATTTGGTTCACAGGCTCCTCATAGCGTTTCAGGTTACCCCCTTCACTGGTTATTCATTGGATCAGAAGGAACCCTTGGTATAATAACAGAGGCTACGCTAAGAGTCTACAGGCTTCCGCAGTATCGTTGTGTTGACATCATTGTTTTTGACTCTTTTAAAAGCGCAATAAATGCTGGCTTAAAGATCATAGAAGCCGGACTAGATCCCGAATCAATCCACATCATGGCTAAGGAGGGCTTCATCTATTATACAAAACTATACGAGGTCATGTTTAACAAAGTTTTTAAGCCGCCAGAGAAGATGGAGGCCGCGATGGCTATTTCTTTTGCGGGTTTAAAGGATGTTGCTGAGTTCCAGAGAAGCGTGGCTTTCAAGATCTTTTTGGAGACTGGTGGAATGGTTGTGGAAGAGCGTGAACTTGTTGACATATTTTGGACTGAAAAGCATACGTTGTCCTACGATGCCGGTAAAAATCCTTGGCCTTTATCCCAAACACGGTATAAATATACGGGTATAGATCTTTGTGTCCCCATTGGTAAGGTTCCAGCATTATATAAAAAATACAAAGTATTGTTAAAAAAGTATAATTTTAAACCTGCTACAGGCTGCTTTATGTATAGCAAGAGGCTTAAATTTGCACCAAATTGCATATTCACTATTAATGTGAATGATGAAGATTCGGAAGAGGTGGAAAGAGCCAAGAAATTCATACACGAATTGGCAAAGTACTCCATAGAATGCGGCGGCACTATAAGCTCAAGTAGAGGAGTAGGTATCGCTGCAACGCAAAGTCTCATGCCCGTTGAGCACACACACCTAGCACTTGAATCAATGAAAAAATTGAAGCATATGCTAGATCCAAATAACATTATGAATCCCGGTAAGAAACTTACAGATTGAGGGATTACCATGCTTATGAAGGGTTTTAAGCAAGACATCTATACATGTAACAGATGTAAATGCGGTTTTTGCCGGGAAGAATGTCCAAGCTACAAAACTTTTGGTTTGGAATCCTATAGTGGGCGTGGTCGAATGAGTATAGCTTGGGCTGTCTTAGAAGGAAAACTTGGTCTTACAAACGAAATCGCGAAGAGAATATACGCATGCACAATGTGTGGGTACTGCTCGGCGCGATGCAGCATGAATGTCACCGCAGTTATTAAGGCCCTTAGGGAAGAATTGGTGGAACGGGGTTTGGTGCCGCCAGAAGTTAGGGATTTTCTAGAGAACACCTATAAGTATGGCAATCCGTGGAAACAGCCGAGAGAAAAGAGAAGTGAATGGACCAAGAGCACGGAAATACGGCTATACGAATCAAACCATGAATTTTTATATCATGTTGGTAATGTGGGATCATACGATACGAGAGGCAACAATGTCGCTAAAGCCCTAGGAAAGATCTTGTTGGAGGGTGGTCTCTCTTTTGGAGTTTTAGGTAGAGATGAAGACTGTGATGGCAATGAAGTGAACATGCTTGGGGAAAAGGGTTTGTTCCAGTTATTGATGAAGAAGAACATCCAGAAGTTTAAAAAACTAGGCGTAAAAGAGATTGTTACTCTCTCTCCGCACGCCTATAACGCTATAAAAAATGAATATCCACGGCACGGCGAAAATTTTGAAGTGATGCACTATACGCAGCTTCTTCAGGAAATTATCAGAAATGGAAAATTGCACATCTCTAAAAGGCTCAACGCTCGAGTTACCTACCACGATCCCTGCTTTCTCGGTAGGTATAACAAGGAGTATGATGCCCCAAGGGAGATTCTACAGAATATCCCGGGAATCGAATTGGTAGAAATGGACAGAAACAAAGAAAATTCTTTCTGCTGTGGTGGAGGGGGAGGAAACTTCTACACGAATTTCTTTGGTGGTGGAGAAGATAGCCCCAACAGAATTAGAGTTAGAGAAGCCTACAACACTGGTGCTGAGATTTTGGCGGTCGCCTGTCCTACTTGTATGATCATGCTCGACGACGCGGTGAAAGTGGAGGGGTTGGAAGAAAAGCTAACTATAAGAGATATCTCCGAAATCGTTTCAGAAGTTGTTTAACGTCATGAAAATCGTCTAGCCACCATACGTTTCAATCAGAGATTCATTAGAACTCTTATGGACGGCAGTATTCCTTTAAGTACTTCAGGCGTGCTTTGAGCTTAGCTCAAGAAGTTTTCTAGCTTCGCTAGGTGTAGCTATTTCTCTGTGAAGTTCTTTCGCAATTCTGACCACTTTAGCGACCAATTCGGCATTGCTTTTAGCCAACACACCTTTAGCGAGGAAAATGTTATCTTCCATTCCAACTCGTATATCGCCACCTAAAATCATCCCCATAGTTGCCATTTCAAATTGCGCTCTGCCTACAGTTATTACTTGCCACCTAGCCTTCGGCGGCAGACACTCCACCATATACAACAGGTTCTTCGCCGTTGCCGGAATACCGCCTACGACCCCCATCACTAATGATACTCTCAACGGGTCCTTCAACAATCCTCTTTCGAGTAGTCGAAGTGCTAAATTGATGTGGCCCACATCGTAACATTCTATTTCTGGCTTTATGTCTCTTTCAAGCATTATTTTGGCGAACTTTTCTACGACCTCAGGCGTATTCAAAAATATGCCATCGCCAAACGTCATTGTGGCTACGTTCAGCGACGCAATTTCAGGGTTTAACTCAAGCGATGTCATCCTACGCTCCGGTGGCACGCCTACCGAACCACCAGCCCCTGTTGTAAGCTGAATAATCATGTCGCACTTATCTCTAATTCTATCGATGACCTCACGGTAGAGTTCCACGTCTTGGGAGGGACCCAAAGTCTTTGGATCTCTGACGTGTATGTGGGCGACAGCTGCCCCCGCCTCATAAGCCTTAACGCATTCTTCAGAAATTTCCGCCGGTGTAATTGGTACATATGGCGTGTTCTTCCTTGAAGTCCTTGAACCCGTAGGAGCTACCGTAATAATTATCATAATTACTCATTACTTTTGTTTAGAAAATAAATATAAAAGCTATTACCCTCAAATCTTCTAGGCTATATCCAAAAAGAGAATCTGAGAATCATCAGGAGCATGTGCAAGGCTCACAGCCAGCACTTCGTCGCTGAAACAGCAAAGAAAAACGTTCACATCGTAAATGGTGTCTATCACTGCAGATATTCATTAACTTTCTTCTTTTTTCCAGTTGATATCTATGAAAAGCTTTAAGTTGAGTATTACATTGACTGAGGTTATTCTAGAAAGTGGGAGCGGGTTGGTGTGCGTAAGATCGTTGTAGATATGCCTCCTTTTTATGCCATGGAGGTGTTTGAACGAGCGCAGGAACTCGAGCGTCAGGGGCGGTCAATCATTCACCTTGAAGTCGGGGAGCCCGATTTCCCTACGCCCACCTGCATCGTGGAGGCTGCAGCGAAGGCGGTAAGCGAGGGAAAGACCCACTACGCTTCGAGCGTTGGGATTCTGGAGTTGCGGGAGGCGATCGTTGAGGATTATCTTGAGAGGTATGGTGTCTCCATCTCCCCGAGCCAAGTTGTCGTTACGGACGGGTCTTCACAAGCCTTATTGATTACATTTTGCGCTCTGCTTGAAGCTGGGGATGAGGTGGTACTCTCTAACCCACACTACCCCTGTTACCCCAACATCATCAAGTTCTTAGGCTGTGTACCACTGTTTGTAAAGGTCAGTGAACGCGACGGATTCCAGCTTAGCTCTCAAGACATAAAAGAAAAGATCGGTTCCAGAACCAAAGCAATCCTCATCAACTCGCCAGGAAACCCCACGGGACATGTGCTCGACACTGACACCATGAGCGAGATTGCGGCCCTCGGTCCTATCGTAGTTTCAGACGAAATATACCACGGACTCGTGTATGAAGGGAGAGAGCATTCCATCTTGGAGTTCACGGACAACGCCTTTGTCGTGAACGGTTTCTCCAAGCGGTTCGCCATGACAGGATGGAGACTCGGGTACATTATCGCCCCGAAAAGGTATGTGCGTCTGCTGCAAAAGTTGATGCAGAACTTCTTCATTGCTGCGAACACCATTAGCCAGTGGGCTGGTATCACCGCAATCAGAGAGGCCGGCCCCGACGTTGAGCGTATGGTAGAGATCTTCAACAAACGAAGGAAGCTAACCGTTGAGCACCTCAGAAAAATTGGGTTCGGTGTAGCAGTCGAGCCTACTGGCGCCTTCTATGTCCTCGCCAACGCCAAGAAGTTTACAGGCGATTCTTTGAAGTTCGCCTTTGAACTGCTGGAGGAAGCGGGTGTCGGGGCCACCCCCGGAATCGATTTTGGAACCAACGCGGAAGGCTACATACGGTTTTCCTACACCAACTCCATTGAGAACATTTCCACGGCGATGGACAGGCTTGAAAGATACCTCAAAAACCGCCAAGCGCTACGAAGATAAAAAGTTCCGTTAAATCGAAAAATACTCATGAATGGTGAACAATTCCAGCAGTTAACGGTTCTTCGATTAGATCACTGGCAAACAGAAAAAGGAGAGGAGTGATTCTAGCTCTTATGGCCTTTTCCTTTTCCGGGGGATATTACCCTGATGGTGTCAGTACCTTCATAGAGTGTTCCTGAAACTTCTGCCTTTATCGTTAGTTCGACCTGTTCTCCACCGTTTACGCCTGCCTGCTGTAAGAGGTTTATCACTTGAGACCTATCAAATTTCACCATAAGAACGTTACCCTCCATATTACCCCAGCTCGCTGTAATATGTTCGCCGTTATACCAAAGTTCAACGGTGCCCACATCTATGTCTCCCACATCGTAACCTGCAGGTGGCTTTATGAGGCAGGTGATCCATCTACCATTGCTCTTCAGGTTCAGCGTTTCAGGATGAATTTCTACGGTTAAGACTGCGGGTGGGGCTGGGGGCGTGACTACCTCGAAGTCTGCTTCGGCGGTTAGTTCCTCCTCGTCCTCAGCCGTGACCGTGTAATCGCCATCTGGAACGTCCGGCACTTCGAACTCAGCCTCAAACGATCCGTCTTCGTCGGTGGTTATGCCACCCTCAGGAGTTACGTCCTCTTCATCGAAGGTAAGGGTGATATCTGAGTTCTCTGTGAAGCCCCACCCCTCTATAGTTATTTCGTCGCCTGACTCTCCACTGTCTGGGGTTAGTTCTATTCTTGGCGCGTGTTTCACTTCAAACTCATCGGTGGCCCATTCACCTTCCTCGTCAATCGCCATGACCGTGTAGGTGCCCGCCGAAACTGAAGGCACTTCGAACGTGTCCTCAAAGAACCCGTCCTCATCGGTTTCAACGTCCTCTAAAACGTACGTGTACCAGCCCCAGTCATCGTTCGGTGGTGCGTCACCATCCCAACCACGACCAAATTTTACGTCAACCTCACTGTCTGCTGACAGGGTGCCTCTAACCCTAACTTCTATTCCTGGGGTTCCCTTATCTGGATCGACGACTACGTAAAAGCCCTTTACGGTGAAAACATCCTTTGCTGAGTAGTCCTCCTCATCAATTGCCCAAACTTCGTAGTCGCCAGCCGCTACCTCAGGCACATCGAACTCTTCAGGTGGAAATGAGCCGAACTTGTCGGTTTCAGCGGTTGCTACGAGCTCACCCGCGTCCATTACCGAATCGCCGTCTTCGTTGAAATATATGTCTACATCAGACCTCTTTGAGAAGCCGGTGCCCTCCACCTCTACTGTTTCTCCTGGAATACCAGTGTCAGGAGATACGACAATTTTAGGTATAATTGTATACGGGGCTGAGTCAACTTCGTCAGTTGTGACGTCGTAGGCAAGTATCGAGTGTGTTGCGTCGCAGGGGCATTCGGGCACGGTTATATCGACTTCAAACAATCCATCGCTTTCCGCGCTTACTTCATCTAGCTTGCCTTTATGCGTTGTCTCGTCCCAATCATCCTTCACATCCCAGTAGATCTCGGCAGTGTCATCAGGCGTGGCGCCGCTCCCCGCTACAACCACATCGGTTCCGACGGGGCCCTTGTATGGGTCCAGCGCGATGAGAACGTCGTTAATGGTTGCGTCATCGACATAGGCTTCTCCGGTGCCAGTGTTCCACCATCCCTCTTCCACTTGAATCTTGTAAACAGTATAGTCAGGAATCTTTTCTTGCCAGTAGCTAAGGTCCTTTGCACCCATTGGACCTTGTGTTTCTTCAGCTAGTTCGGTTGCGTTCCCATAGTAATGGAATTTCCCCCGCCCTATCGTCGGATCAGGCGCCGCTGCAAACCAATCGATTGTATCTAGAGTTACTACCTGCCACTCATCTCTCGTTGCATTGTCGTTAGTCATCATGGTTATGTCAGCTATGTGCCCCTCCTCGTCTTTCGTGTAGAAACAAATGTGAGGAGAGTATTGAGAATCCGAAACCGAATAGTAGGCGAATGAGAAGTCTTCAATGCCGCCGAATCGCATGTCAAATGGTATAGACACATCGGCGTGTTCAAACGGGTCTGCGGTGCAGTTAACCTCTAGATGTGCTGAATACTCCCCGGCATATGCTCCCACAGCCGATGGAGGAGTAACCCACTCAGCTACGGGTGGTAGGGGTTCTCCTTCTCCAACCCCGGTTACGAAGGACGGTAACGCTATCGTTATCCCCGGGCTTGTTGGGCTTTCATTTCTAAGCTGGATCGCCACAACGGTGGCACTTTTTGGTTGGATCGGCAGAACTGCTAAGAACACCGATACAAGTAGGATCACTAGAAAAACTTTCGCCTTCAACATAGTTTTCTGCATTCCCTTTTCTCCCTCGCTCATTTTGCTTACGTCAAAGCTTTATGCTGGTTCTCTTTAGATAGGAATTGAGTTAGTTTCATGCGAACCGAGGGTTAGCTTAGAAGAGGCGGGTAGGATAGTGTCGTGGGAAGAGCAGCTATACAGGCGGTTGCAGCGCGTTTTGCCTCTTTCAAAGAAATGTGTCAAGTACGTCAAAGCGCCTGAGCAAGCTGAAGAGCTTCTAACACATAAAATTTTGTTGTCGATGGCGAAAAAGGTTCATCAGAGGCGTGAACCTGTGAAGTTGCGGGACGTAGTGGAGGGAGTGTATGGCTCGGTTACGAAGAGGGACATGGACATTGTGCGGCTGCTGATTGGGAAAACACTGATTCCATGCGGCATCGTGGAGAAGCTTCGTATTGGAAAAAAGGATGTGCGCTACCTGTTAAGTGCTTATCGCTTTCAGGAGGCTCGTCAGGTATACTCGAGCTCGGGTCAGATCCTCATGGAACCCGTAGGACCCATCATAGAAATTCCTTGGGAGTACTTCCCCATACCCTCAGAAGTTTTTCAGCTTCTTTTAAGCAAGAGGGGTTTAGATTGTGTCTTGAGTAAGCTCAACGAGGATTTCGGTCGCGGGAAGATTGGTGAGACGCTGTATCAGAAGATGAGGACAGAATATGAGGGTCTCAGGGAAAACGCCTGTAAAAAACTGAAGGAGCACGAAGAGCTTCTCAAGATACTGAGCCTAGGGCACTAGCTTTTAAGCCTCGAATCTTCGTAAGCTCGTCTTCGATTTCCCTTCGCATGACCTCATATCTTTCCCTGCTTATGACCCCCTTTTCTAAAAGGCTGCCCAACTCTTGAAGCTCGGCTTCAAGCCTAGCATCCTCTAGAGTGATTCTGTACTCAGTTTCCTTAATTTCTTCGCGAATACGCCTTCGTCTCCCCCTAACTATGATGTACGCAGTCACTCCAAAGAGGGCGAGCAGCCCCATCGGCACGACGTAGGGCATCGTCACCTGCCACGCGCCAGGAGGAGCTGGTGGCGGCGTTAGAAGTTTATAAGTTGCAACCAATGACGTATCTGCTCGTAAATCTACGGTTTTTTCTGGATTTGGATCGCCATCCCTCCATTGATCGAAATTGTATGTATCATTACCAACAATAACCGATGACGGCATTCGTATTGTATGAATGCCTTCTGTTAAGGACCCACTCCAATGTGTTGTATATTGTTGATCATCTAAAGTGAATAATATGTCAGCTATTGGAGTTGAACTAACTGATAATGTGTGAGTTACAGGTGGGGGTGTCACATCTGAAACGTGGATCACCTCCTCCTCATCAAAAATTATGGGTTTTGGCGGATTGGACTTTAAGAATATTTGAACCTTCCAGTCGCCGGTCTTCTCCAACATTGATAGGTTGAAGGATCCTGTATAGGAATATTGTGGTTTCATGTTCTGGTCGTAATTAAGAAAGAATTTCGGTCGTTGCGGGTACTCGCCAAGTGTGAGTTGGCAGTAGTGATCCCTTACATCTTCTGGATTAAGCCTAGAAGACCATACCCAAACATAAAGGGTGTCGTTCCGCGTGTATTCGCGATCATCTGATCTGTAATCTGAATATTTTGACAAGACATATCCTTCTGCAAGCTCCATTACACCAGGTATCTTCAATGACATTTGATCAAGAGTCGTGCTGAACCTAAACCCTAAAATTGTGCAGGGCAAAGCGGAGACAATGGAAATCGTCAGCAGAAAAACCGTCACGGAGCCAATTGCAGCTTTAACCCTCATCGGCCACTCCTATCTTAATAATGATACTTCGACTAAAATATCTCCTCCTATTTTAGGTGCGTTAGCATTAGAAGACGAGCTTCACAAGATTTCGGACATCGATGAGAAGCTTAGAAAAAGCCTGAAAACCCATAGGCATGGAAGGGATCATGAGACATTAGATTTAGGCACTAACACGTAGACAAAGAGATGGCACAGCTCTATCTAGGCAGTTCTGTTCGATTTTGGGTAGATAGGAGTCAAAATAAGAAGAAGCGTATTAGCTACTCGCCTCTTGGTTGCGTCTTGAACGACTTAGAGCCAAGCTGAGATGAGTGGTCACTTAGCTTCCGAATTTCGCACATCATTCCTTTACTTTCAAAAGTTCTTTGAGCGCTTTTACTTCCTTTCTGAGCGTAGTCACTTCACTTTTCAGTTTACTAGCCCTATCCTCAGCCATCTTTCTAAGGTCCTTTGTCTCTGCCAAAAGACTTGCTCTCTCGCCTTCCAGTGTCTCAATCTTTCCCCTTAAATCTCTCAGAACGTTCACAAGGTCCTCCTTCACACTCTCCATTTTTCGATCAACCCAATTCAATGCTTGCCCGTGTATGTGGAGGGGCGACTAATCATCTTACCCAGTAACGGTCGTCTTCGCGGTATATGACACAGGGGTGGTTGCAGTATGGGCAATTGAAACCTAACGCTTCTGCGAGAAACTCTTTTCTCTCCAGCAGACCAGCTTTCTCACCCTCTAGGGTCTCGATTTTTTCCCGCAGACTCCTCACAGTTTGTACAAGCTCCTCGATGCTTTCCTGTCCGATCTTCATCTTTACTTCCTCTTCCATTCTACGTCTTTCCTCTTCCTGAAGTCGCCTCGCCATCTCCCTCGCCTCCTCTTCTATTCGGCGTTGTTCGAGTTTCCACCTTTCCTCTCTCTTGCGTTGCATCTCCTCCCGCTTCCGTTTCTCCTCAGCCTCTCTAAGGGTTTTCTCCTCGGGCGCCAAGGCCTTCTTCCGCTTTTTCCTCGCCATCTTTTTAAGGACTTTAGCTGCTTTCTCGAGGTCTTCTGGAGTTTCTAACTTAACGGCTTCTGGCACAACTTCGGGTAAAACCTCTTCAACCGCCTTGATGCGCATTTTCTCAATCTCTGCTTTTCGTTCACGAATAACCTTTCGAGTTTCTGTTAGGGTTAGTTTTCTCTCTAGAATCTCGTTGATCATGGCGAGCGCCTCCCCCATGCTTCTGCTTATCACGTTTTCCAGGGCGATTACATGTGATATGCTGATTCGTCTGGTCCATACCGCATTCTGAATATCTTCGGGAAACTTGAGCACGTTGAGGTGGGCTAAGACCCAGGGGAGCTCTACATTAAGCTCTTTGCTTATCTCCAATGGTGTCATGCCCTCCTCTATGAGCTTCTTGAAGTACCTCGCCTCCTCTTCGACCGTGTAGTTCTCTCGTATTTTGTTCAGCTTGTACACGGAGCGCCTTGCTATCCTGTCGTCGACATTGACCAACCGAATGGGAACGGTTTCCCAACCGAGCTCCTTTAGGGCCCTCCACCTTCTCTCACCATCAATTATCTCGTAAAATTCCCCTCGCTGACGGACAACCAAGTCGCTGAGGAGCCCGTCCTTCACGATTTCTCGCTTTAGCTCATCTATGTTCAGGATCAGCCTCGGCTGGTATGGGCTTGGTCGGATTAAGTCAACTCCTATCTCCATCTCCCTTCTCCTCCATTCTCCAAGGAGCACAAATGAAAACAGAAATTTTCTTAGACTTCTCGCCTCCATTGCGTAACTTCTTATTCACAGCCCGGCTCAACTTCAATCGGTCTCGCTTCCACAGGCTGTGCCCCTAGCGGATCTTTCTTGATCTCGATTGGCTTTGCTTCAACTGGTGGTTTTTCCTCAACCAGTAGCATCCTCTCTTCTGGTTGGGATGACACGTCAATCATCTACTTTTAAAATAAAAGTGGTTAAAAATATCTTTTTGCTTTATGTTTTATTTCGATTCAGACAAAAATTCGGTGCACGTTCATGATTACGTCACGATCTTCGTGCTTCAAGCAAAATAAACATAAGGATGAGGCGATTTAGATTCTGAACTAAATAATTTAACTTCGTTCATAATTTAAGACTAAAAAAAGGATTCATTTTCAAATTTAAGGATTATTGCTTGACCACTTGTTTTTAGTGGAAAGGATCTAGCTTTTGAGGACGTAATCGGCTTTGTTCGCTCATGCAGTTTTCTGTTATCGATCAAGCTTCAAATACGTTTTCATTGATAGCTATAAATCAATCTTAGTATCATATTTTAAGTATAGAGCATGAGGAATACTTTTGACAATTCCGGAAACTATCTTCAGAGCGTACGACATTCGAGGAGTTTATGGTAAAGACCTCACAGAAGAGGTTGCCACATATATTGGTCAATCTTTTGGCACGTACCTTGGAGGAGAAGGGAAAGAAATAGTGGTGGGGAGAGATGTCAGACTAAGCGGGCATGCCTTGGAAAGTGCTTTAGTTAAAGGAGTTCTCTCCACTGGATGCCATGTGCAGGACATCGGAATCGTGCCGACACCGGTGCTTTACTTCACTATAGTTCATCACAAGAAGGACGGAGGAGTGATCGTCACTGCTAGTCATAACCCTCCAGAGTGGAACGGGTTCAAGCTTTGCCGAGAAAAGGGACTACTAGTCGCACAAGACATGGGAATGGAGGAAATCAAGGAGATCGCGGTCACTAAGCGATTTAGGTCTGCTCGTCCAAGTAAACTAGAAAGGTATGATAGAGCTCTTGTGGACTATACTAATTTCGTGTTAAGCAAAATAGAGATCAAAAGAAAGTTAAGGGTCGCCATGGATTTGGGGAACGGATCATGCACATTAATAGCCCCAAAATTGTTTAGAGATCTCGATATGGAAGTTATTGCTTTGAACACTGAGCCCGACGGCAATTTTCCGGCACACCTGCCAGAGCCCACCGAAGAAACCTTAGATGAACTTAGGAAAATCGTTGTGAAGGAGAGGGCTGATTTTGGCGTGGGCTACGACGGAGATGGAGATAGAGCCTTATTCATAGATGATAAGGGAAGGATGGTTCCGGGCGACACCGCTTTAATCATTTTTGCGAAACCGTATCTAGAAAGGCAGGAGGGAGCTAAAGTTGTGTATGAGGTTAGTTGTTCCTCGAGTGTGGAGGAGATGGTCAGAGCTTATGGCGGAGTTCCGGTCGTAAGTCGCGTGGGGCACGCGTACATCATGGACAAAATGATTCAAGAAGATGCCATCCTTGGTGGAGAGGTTAGCAGCCACCTTTACTTCGCCGATGTATACGGGTTTGACGACGCGGTTTATGGAAGTCTAAAAATGGCTGAGCTTCTTTCGAAAACAGATAGAAAGTTGTCTGAAATAGTGGACTCGATACAAAGGTATCCATCGACGCCGGTCAAGAATTATGACTGCCCAGATGAGAAAAAATTTAAAGTTGTAAAAAAGATAGCGAAAGAAATGAAACAAATGGGATATGAGATCAACACAATTGACGGAGTGAAAGTCATCGAACAAAATGGATGGTTTCTCATAAGGGCTTCAAACACCCTCCCACAAATTAGGATGGTGGCAGAAGCCAAAAGTGAAACAGAACTAGGACGATTAACCAGTTTTGCGGAAAGATTGATACTACAAAAAATTCAGGAAGTGTAATGCAACAACGGTTGTTTTTCACGTTTTCTGAAAATACAAGAGATCAAAGGATAGTGAAGTTCATTTGACTGTAACGGATTTGGTTAGATGCCTCGGGCTATCTGGGTTGCATCCTTTCTCAATTGCCATGTAATATGCGAAGAGCTGTAGCGGGATGATATACAAAATGGGTGACAGCACCTCAGGGACACCCTTTGGTATTTCAACGTAGTCATCGGCTAAGTTTTTGATTTTTCGTCTCCCTCCTCGATTATGGCAATGACGGATGCCCCCCGAGCCTTCACTTCCATGATATTGCCTAATATCGTTTTATGGGCTTCATCCCTTGGGCAAACGAAAATCGTAGGGAAGCCAAGACTACCATTCATAAACTATTTGTAGAGGTTGCTTCCAGAAATTAGTGGTATTAATTAGTACCTAATACAATTTATCAGAACATGAATGCGCCGCGGTGGAGGTGGTCATGATGATTGTGGCACTCTTTGAAGACGAAGATTATGAAAACTTTTTCCCTATAACCTATACGAGACCTGTTTTTGAGTGCATAAGCGGGATGTCTTCCTTTCTTCAACGCACTCAAAGAATATATCCAGAATCTAATACTATTTTGTTTACAAGAGATTACCTAGTGCCTACTTTAAAAAGGCGGGCCTCAAACCGCGTTAATGAGCCCGATTTGATTGACGATGATACTCTCTTAATTAATGGAACTCTAGTCGTCGATGAAAACGTGAAACAGATCATTGAGAAAAAGCTTAGCAAAGATGCTGTTATAATGCAACGGGAAAGAATGGCTTTAGCCCATCTGAGTGAGAGGCTAGCTAGAAAACACGGGAAAGAACTGTGTAGACCTCTGACTCGTTTCGCACTAAGAGATATAGTAAAAGAGTGCAAGACTTTGGAAGCGTCCAACCTACCTTTAATGACGTATCCTTGGGATCTGATTAGCATGAATGTGGAATTGATCAGAAAGGACTATGCAGCGTTATGCAAGGGGGAATGCAAAGGAACGCTGGATGAGAGAATAGCCATTTACGGTGAGAAAGCCCACATGTACGTAGACGAAGGATCACATATTGAAGCCCATGTGACATTGGACGCTCGAGACGGCCCAATATACATAGGCAAAGAGACCACAGTGCATGCCGGATCAAGAATCAGCGGTCCCACATATATCGGAAATAAAACAATTATCGCAGCCGGGTTAATACGAGAGGGCTGTAGCATCGGAGACGTCTGTCGTGTTGGTGGGGAGTTGGAAGAATCGATTGTTCAGGGCTACTCGAACAAGTATCACACAGGGTTCATAGGGCACGCCTACATTGGAGAGTGGGTGAACATAGGGGCTGCCACCACCAACTCAGACCTCAAAAACACCTACGGAACCGTGCAGGTCACAACAAAAGGGAAAAAAGTAGACACTGGTCAGATCAAGATCGGGTGCTTCATCTCCGATCATGTCAAAACATCCATTGGAACGCAAATCTATACGGGCAAAAAAATTGGGGTGGCGTCACAGGTTCACGGCTTCATTGCTGAAGACGTGCCATCCTTTACTATCTGGGCGAAAAGCCTCGGCGTACGCCCCGTGGAACTATACCTTGAATCGGTTATCGAAACGCAAAAAAGGGTAATGCCTAGAAGAGGAGCCAAACAAACCATAGAAGATATAGACCTGCTAAAGAAACTCTTCGAAATCACAGCTAAGGAAAGGGGTGAAGCAAGGGTATCTAAAGGAAAATTCGAGTTGTAATACGTTTTCGCTCATTTTGATACTTTTCTTTTTTCAGGCTTCTGCTCCGAGGGAAAGGAGGTGTTGGGGGGAACATCTTGATGAACCACAACGCCTGATCCAATCCTGCTATTGTAACCGATCTTCACCCCCGGCATGAAGAGGGTATCGGTTCCTACATCTATTCGGTCGCCAAAGACCGCTCCCAGCCTTTTCCTTCCAGTGTCTACAACCTCGTCTTTCACAGTCATTTTGATGGTTGTACCATCTGGATGATAGTTGGCGACGACCGTTTTAGCTCCAAATCTACAGTTCTCTCCAACTATGCTATCTTCAATAGAAGAAAGGGGACCAATCCGTGTTTTATCCAAGATTATGCAGTTTTGTATCTTGCAGTCGTTACCGATTTCCACGTCTTTGCCGATACTCGTGTACGGACCGATGAAACAGTTAGGCCCAATGTTACCGCCTTCACCAATGAAGGTTGGCCCCTCGACGTAGGCTCCCGAGCAAATCCGCGAACCTTCAGCCACCACCGTGGAACCTGTGACACGCGCTCCTTCTTCTATCTCTCCCTCAACCTTGAGCTCAATCCGGCCTAGTATGCGTCGGCTCGCCTCAAGCAGATCCCAAGGCCTTCCCACATCAAGCCATTGTTCACTAGGGGTCTGAACGACGAGAACCCCTCGGCTCTCTTGAGCAAGAAGCGTGAGAGAGTCCGTGAGTTCCCACTCGCCCCGAACGGACCGCCGCGTTTGCCTTATTTTTTCAAAGATTTCTGTTGACAAAACGTAGATGCCAGCGTTCGCCAAATTGGTCGGTGCCTCTCCGGGTCTAGGCTTTTCAACGATTTCAATCAAATGAGAATCGTCGATTTTCACGATACCATAGCGCTCCGGCTGTTCAACCGGAGTCACAGCCATGGTCGCCGTGGGTTTTTCCCTCTTGTGGAAATCCAAAACCTGCTTAATGACGCTGGGAGTGACGAGGAGGTCTCCATAAATCAGCAAAAAATCTCCTTGCACATAAGGTTCGGCGAAAACAGCAGCGTCACAAGTACCTCGCACTCCCTCTTGAAAGACATATTTCAACTTCATTCCCAGTCTTGAGCCGTCCCCAAACCGCTGCCGAATTTGGTCAGCCATGTAGTGGACCACGACTAACACTTCATTTATTTCTGCAGCCTTAATTGAGTCGAAAAGATACTCTAGGAAGGGCTTGGAAGCTATGGGAATAAGGTGCTTGGGACGCGTGAACGTTAGGGGACGAAGCCTAATCCCTTCTCCTGCAGCTAAAACAACCGCCTTCATCAAATTACATAAGATAAACCCGCAAAAAAGCCTTATGTCCCAGAGAAAGAGTTAGCTTAAGCTCCTCACTGGCCAGAGCTACGTATCGCATAGGCGATGCTATGCCTTGAACCACTATGCATTCAAGTTTTTGGCATAAATATATTTTGATTCAATTTATATGAAAATACACTTTATTGTAACGTTTAAGTTTTCGTCGTTAAAAGGATAAGCAAAACAAGAAGTCATTTCCTCACTTTCAAAGAGCACTTATTCCCGGATTCCTGCTTCCCGTTTAAATTCATTTTAGATTAGTTTTTCTAATTTAGCTATGAATTGCTCAACAGCCTCGGCTCCTGCCAACACTGCTTCCGAAGGTAGAATATTCTCGTAAAAATTTTGGTGAAGGTAATTCGCTTGTAAAAAGAGTTTACTTAACTCGGGATCTTTTGATTCGGTATGGAGTTTTGTAACGAAGTCCCAGGTATCTCTATGGGTCTTTAATTCAATTCCCCTTTTTGCCGCCACCACTTTCACCATCTCAGCCGAAGCACCCCAAAGCTTTTCACTTGCTTGAACGTAATCTCCCTTAGCAATGAACTCCTTCGCATCTTTAATGTACTTATTCATCAGCCCGAGATAATGTTCAACTCTCTCGCTCAATGCTCATCAGACAACAAAAGGGTAAAGACGCTTTTAAGCGTTAAGTGAATCCATCAAATGGAAATCAATTAATATACATTTATGTCTATGCCTTGAACCACCTGAAAATTGAAACTTTGAAGTAAGTATATTTTAGTTCAACTCAGAAAAAGTCCATCTCGTAATTCTACAAGTTTTTCCCTACAACATCCTGAACCTTAGTAAAATTTAAATGTAGTAAAAATTACTAATATTATTATGGAAAGAAAATTAATTTTCAAAAGAGACATAGAGACAAGTCTGCTGAAATGGATGGAAAGAAGAGAGGCATACGCGATTAAAGGTCCAAGGCAGAGCGGTAAAACAACCCTGCTGAGGATTCTGGAAGACACTTTAAAGAGAAAAGGAACAAATACAGCTTTTTTGAATTTTGAAGATCCGGACGTGCTTGAAGCTTTTGAAGCGAACCCTAAGGAGTATATCAAAAGCTTTCTGGTAAAGGAAGGCAGATACTGCTTTTTGATGGATGAATATCATTATGTGAAAGATCCCGGGAAGAAACTCAAGCTGCTTTATGACACTTTTGAGGATGTCAAGTTCATCGTTACTGGCAGTTCCTCTTTAGAGATCAGCGGAGTTATGGCAAAATTTCTGGTTGGAAGAGTTTTCTTTTTTGAGCTGTTTCCACTCAGTTTTCATGAATTTCTGGCTGCAAAAGACACGAGGCTTGCAAAAATCTACGAGGAGAGAAACAGAAAGATCATGGAATTCCTGCTGAGCGGAGGAGTTGAAATCCAAGAAGACATTTTCCTCAAGGAGTTCGCACCATTATTTGATCGTTATGTAATCTTCGGTGGCTATCCAGCTGTAATAAAAGCTGAAGATTTTGAGACAAAAAGGATGGTATTGAAGAATATTTATGACACTTACATCTCGAAAGATGTGGTGGAGTTTCTTAAGGTTACACATGCTTTGAAGTACAGGCATGTCGTCAGGGCTCTGGCAACACTGATCGGGAATTTGATAAACTACAATGAAATCTGCTCAACATGCCAGACTTATTACAAGGAACTGAAAAGGATAATTTCAATACTTTCAGAAACATACATAATAAACTTGATCCAGCCTTTCTACAGAAACCCCATAACAGAATTGAAAAAGGTTCCGAAGGTATACTTTTTTGATCTGGGGTTAAGGAACTACATAATAGACAATTTCAATCCTCTTGAAAAAAGAACTGACGGTGGAGCTTTAATTGAGAACTTTGTGTTTTTGAGCTTGAAGAACAATTTCCAAGAGGCAACAATAAACTACTGGAGAACTATAGCAAAGGCAGAAGTCGATTTTGTGCTTAGAACAAAGGACGAAATAGTTCCAGTGGAGGTTAAGTATCAAAGTTTCAAAATGCCTAAAGTTTCAAGGGGACTAAGAAGCTTTATTAAATCCTACAAAATTGAAAAAGCGCTGGTTGTCACAAGAGATTTTTGGGGGAAAACAAAAATCAACAATACAGCCATTCTTTTCATCCCAGCCTGTTACTTATGAATCACATCTAAGAGTTATAGCCAAGACTTGACCGCCCCACACCAACCTATCGTAGTTTACATTAATTACACCTATATAGCTCATGTATAGAAGGGAAAGAAAGAACAGCCCTGCAGTTCTAGGGCCTTCCCCTTAAAAGGGGGAGGTAGTGCGAGAGGAAAAAGGGAAAATTATAGTTATCAAGGGGGTCGTTCTCCCAGCTTATTGTCCTTCAGTGCACCCGGCTACCATACCAAGCGATATTTCTATGTGGTTGTCGCGATGCCCTCATGAGTCTTCTTATCTTTCTCCGCACGCTCTTCCTAAAGAATAACTGCCATACATTAGTGGCTATGCCTTGAACCACTTGAAGATAAGGTACCGTATCCGCTCTGTTTCTGGGTCGGGTATGGCGATGATAAATCGCTTTCGTACGGTGGTGGCGAGTCTTCCGACCTTGACGATTTCGGTGGCCGTGACCTCGTCCTTTGGTTTCTTTACGGAAACCATGTAGGGGGCGTGGTCGACTCCTGGTCCGTGTTTGTACACGGCAAAGTCGCATCCGTATTTTATGCCGGGTGTGACGATTAACCCGCTGTCGCGTAGGTCTCTGTACACCGCATACTTTAAGTCGAACTCTTCATAGAGCTTTTTGGCTCTTTTCCTCAGTTTTTCAAACCTGACCTCCTTTCTCTCCGGTCCCTCGGAAATGGTGATGACCCCTTTTTCCAAGAGGTATAGTCCTTCCATGAGGTCGAGGATTAAGGGGACGTTAAAGTCTGTAACCTTAGGTTTGGGGATGCCTATGGGCTTCCCGTAAAAGCCGAGCTTGTAGAGTTCGGAGCCGTCTTTTGGGTCCCACACGACCAGAAAGTTCTCGATGAAATCTGTCTCGATTTTCTTGGACATTTTCTCCCTTTTCACATGGCGAAGGCCAGTATGCGGGCAGCGTCTGTCGCGTCCTCAGCCTTGTCTGCGGCGTCCTCTAGGAAGAGGGTTATGTCCCTTAAAAGGAGTAGCACGGGGATTTCTATCTGGCTGTTAATTATTTTCATTTCCAGCTCTCGGTAGAGGTCGTCCACGATTCGTTCAGCGGCCTCAACCTCCCTAGCTTTCTCGAGAGCCTTCGCTGAGCCATAAGTCAGGGTGAGGGCGGTTTCTCGAAGCTTTGAAACGGTTTGAAACACTGCTTCTGAAAGCTTCACTAAGCCATTTTTAATATCAGATGGCACCTTCCACCCTCTTTCCATGATCTGTAGCAGTCGAAACGCTATGCCCTCGCAAAAGTCGGCGATCTCGCTTGTGAGGTTGGTGAAGCGAAGAAAATCCTCTCGGCTTATTAGAATGGCTCCTATCTCAGCGAGTTCTTGCGCAACTACGCGTCTAGCCATATCTACGCTCTCCTCTAACCCCTTGATCTCGGTGAACAACTCTCGAGCTGAGTTTTTGTCTTCCTTCACAAAGTAGTCCACCATCTGTGAAACCTTTCGAGTGATCTCCATCACCTTTCTTAAATGGTCTTGACAAACACTGAGGGCCCTATGCTTCACCCGCTCCTGGGTTTCCACCGGAAAGACCATAGACTCCTCGCTCCCCGAATTTTCCTTGTTGACACCTAATATACAAATGTGGAGAAGCCTTAAAAGCTTGATAGTAAGGTTGTTACGTTGTTCGGGTTACTCTCTTATAGCCCTCTACCTCCTTCATTGACCCACAAGAGAGAGCGTAGCATTTGGGACAGTAAATATGCCGTGGGGATAGACAATTTAAGGCATATTCGCTCGTGCATCGAAGTTTCTCAGCCTTAGGGATTTTGGCTTTTTCCCGGCTTCCATGAGTCTTTGTAATTTCTGACGCTCGCCCACTATGAGAAAAGGTTTGGGAAAGTGAATGAACAGTGCAGGATTCTAAATGGTTGCGCGCGCATCAGTTTTTATCCGATGGGCGGGGATTCCCCGATACGTTGGAGCACATCTCTCCTTGTTCACGCTATTTCTTGTCGCGGCCCACTTTAGTAAGGGAATGATCGCTCTTCTAAGTTCTACCCCGTCCTCTGTAAGCGAGTATTCGACCCGTGGAGGTATCTCAGCAAACGATTCCCTTCTAATCAAGCCTTCTGCTTGAAGACCCTTCAGCGTATCAGAAAGGGTTTTGGGACTGATGCCCCCTAACTCTTCCATGAGGCTGTTGAACCTAAGCCTTCCATAATTGCCAAGAGCGTTAATAATCAAGAGGGCCCATTTCTTGCTAATAACATCTATGATGCCTTCAAGCGGACAGAAGCATAGGTGGTCGCTTTCTTTATGCATGGTAGCCACTTTCCTTGCACATAGTGACTATTTCACTATAAACTTCATAGTTTAAATACTTTACTTTTAATAGTTTTATCAGCAAAGATGGAGGCGAAAAAATAGTGTGTATAGAATGTGGTTGCGGAGCTCCTCCTCACACGTATTGGCATGAACACCCGCGCCACAGGCGTTTCCTAACCAAAAAGGAGAGGATTGAGAGGCTAGAGAGCTACGCGGAGGAGCTGAGGAAGGAGCTCGCAGCGGTGGAAGAGCAAATCAAAGAACTCAAGAGTTAGGGAAAGCGGCATGAAGAGAAACGGCTAAAGGTCCCATCGTTATCAACATAGCTAAAGAGGCTTTCCAATCAAACCAGAGGGAGACGGCTGGAAACGATGAAAATCCTAGCCTTAGACATCGGGGCCGGCACCGAAGATGTTCTCCTTTACGACGACAGAAGGAATCTTGAAAACTGTGTTAAGATGGTATTGCCCTCGCCTTCCCAGATTTTCGCGGCAAAGGTTAGGGAAGCTACCCGGCTCTGCAAGGATCTTTTCATAAGTGGTGACATAATCGGTGGGGGTGCTTTTGCCTTTGCATTGAGAGGTCACGTTGAAAAAGGGTTGCGGGTTGTGATGACCGAGAACGCGGCCTACACCATAAGGAACGACCTTGACGGAGTCAGGGAAATTGGAATCGAGATAGTCGCTGGAGAAAACGAGCCCAAAGATTTTGATGGAATCACATTGAGAATCGAGGAAGTTAACCTTAGGAATCTGGAAGGCTTCTTAACAGAGTTTAATGAGACCCTACTTGATGTCGATGTTGTGGCGGTTGCAGTTCAAGACCACGGCGTCTCCCCGAAGGGAATGAGTAATAGACGGTTTCGCATTCAAAATGTGAAAGAACTCTTGAAAGACAGTCCAAAACCTGAAACCTTGGCCTTTAAAGAGGAGGAAATCCCGTCATATTTCTTGCGAATGAGGTCTGCAGCTCTAGCCTCAAGGAGACAAGTGCCAAGGGCCAAGGTCTTACTTATGGATACTTCTCCCGCTGCTATACTTGGATGTCTAAAGGACTCAATTATAGAGAAAGCTAACCCAGTTCTTGCTATTAATGTCGGCAACGGGCATACGATGGCTGCAATAGTCTCGGATGGAAACATTTTGAGCGTAATGGAGCACCACACACGATTGTTAAATCCACAAAAAATTGAGCGGCTTTTGGTCACTTCGCGGATGGAAAACTTGGTGATGAAGAAGTGTTCGAAGATGGGGGCCATGGTTTGTTCTTTCTAGCAGAGCCGCCAGAGTTCTCTAAAATAGAGAGGATTGCAGCAACAGGACCGAATAGAAATGTCTTAGCCAAAACTAACCTTTCTGTTCACTTTGCAGTTCCAGCCGGTGATGTGATGATGACTGGTTCCATAGGTCTGGTTGAGGCAACCAAGAGAAGGTTCAAAATGGGATAAGAATGAAAAGGATGAAGCTGTTTATTCATGAGCCTTTAATCAACAAGGTCATAGGTCGTGAGTTGAACCTGTTACTATATGATAAGGCTAATCTTGAAGATGCAATTGACGAGGTGGACAAAATGATAAACAGCAAAGGAAGCTTCCCTGTACTAGGTTATCAAAGTCTTCTTCACATGATTTACAATCCTGTTGAGAACAGGTTCTATAAACAAGCAGCAATAAGTGCTTATGATGAGTCGGGGCAACTACTAAACGTAAGAGACGACCCAAAGAAAGAACTTCCAGAAGGGATAACAATCATTTTGATTCCGACAGGAGGATGTATAAGCGAGTGGGAAGAAGCTATAGATTACAAAGAGTTTTTGAAAGTAAAATGAGGTTCAAATTATGCCTTCTGAAAGCGCTATAGAGGTTTCAAATTTAACAAAGTACTATGGTAAATTGTTGGCGGTTGACCAAATCAATTTTGAGGTGAAAGGCAAAGAACTGTTCGGCCTACTTGGACCCAATGGCGCTGGGAAGACAACAACCATTCGCATGATTTGCGGCATGCTTAGACCCACCGGTGGAACAGTGGTTGTAGCTGGCTTCGATGTGTCTCGAAAACCGGAGGAGGTTAAACGAAGAATCGGTTTGGTTCCCGATATCTCAAATCTGTTCGGAGAATTGAGCGCCAAAGTAAACTTGGAGTTCATGGGAAAACTGTATGGTTTAGACAAGAAAACACGCCGAGAACGCATCGACCAAGTTCTTGAACTCTTCCAATTGAAGGAACGGCAGAACGACTTGGTCAAGTACTATAGCAAAGGTATGCATCGGCGTTTGACCATCGCAGCAGCGCTCATTCATCAACCTGAAATCCTAGTTATGGACGAACCCACGAGTGGCTTAGATGCTCAAACTGCGAGGTTAGTGAGGGAAATCATCATAGACCTCAACAAGGAAGGCAGAACTGGGCTCTTAACAACACATCAGATTGACGAAGCAGACCGACTCTGCCGGCGCGTAGGCATAATTGACCACGGTCGTTTAATCGCTTTAAACACGCCGGAAGAACTTAAAAACAGCACTGAGGGCATGCGTGCCCTTGAAATCAAAGTTCTGAACGGTGTCGACCAGCAACGATGGCTTCCTATTATTAGTAAGGCTGAAGGCGTAGACAATGTCTTCTTAGCTGAGGGAAAGATAAGGGTGCTGTCTAAGGACTTGCCGCAGGTGATTCCGAGCGTTGTGAATCTCGTTAACAAGCACGGTGGAAAAATTGAGAACATCTCGGTTGCCCAACCCACCTTAGAGGACGCCTTTATCAATTTGACAGGAAAAAGCATTCGAGAGGAGCCAATGTCTAAGGAAGACCATCTCGTGAGAAGATTAGCTCGGAGTGGAATGAGATGAAAACGTCCAAGCATTTGACGCCGCTGATCCATTCGATCTATATAGCTGAAAACGATCTGCGCCAATCCTTCAAGTCAGTGCGCCATGTGGTGTGGAGCCTTCTCTTCCCAATCTTCATGATGTTCACGTTTAGTTTTAGATACGGCGCTTCTGAACCAGACGTTTCGTTCTTAAACTTTCTCATACCGGGCATTGTGGGCATGACTGCCATGTTTGGAAGCATCAATGAAACCATGAGCATAGTGTGGGACAAATCTTTAGGAGTGTTTGACCGAATCTTGGCGGCCCCTGTTTCGTCTACTTCCATTGTAATTGGGAAGACCATGGCAGGTGCGGTTATGGGTGTTATAAGCGCCCTAGTCTTACTCATCATAGGCAGTTCGCTCTTCGGCGTTTCATTTGCCAACATTGGTTTCGCTCTTTTGATTGTTGTGCTTGCGAGTTTTTCCTTTACAGGAATTGGAACAATAATATCTGGATTGGCGTCTGAGCCAAGGGAGGCTATGATGCTTTCTAATCTTCTTCGATTTCCCATGATGTTCCTAGGCGGCGTTTTCTTCCCTGTTGAAGCAATGCCGATGCCGCTTCCCTACATAGCGAGGTTTCTTCCCTTAACATACGCAACTGAAGCGTTAAGGGCTACTATGTCAGAAAACATCGCTGTGGTTTTGTTTGATACAATCGTGCTTGTCGCTTATACGGTCGGTACAATAGTAGTTGGTTCAAAAATACTAATGAGGCTTATGACGAGATGAACATAGCTTAAGTCTTAAATATTATGGATGGGAGTAATAGGAAAGGACTGGGAGACTGCCGAGAAATTAACCTCAATTTCCAGTCACTGTGCTAGCTTGCGCGGCAGTTATTTACATGTTGATTTCGATCTTCTACTTCAAATTACTAACAACTTAGAACGATTTTCGTCTAAACCGTAAAATGGAAACGCGACTCGTCATTGTTCACTTCTTTGTCATGGCGGCGGCGCTGGTCACTAACCCTGGATCGGGTGTCCCAGATCTTCGAACCCTATTTTGTAACGGAAGTAGGGGCGAAGAAGCTCTGGAAGGTTCCTTATTCCGTTTCTAACCTGTTTCCACGTGTCACGGTCGCGTATGGTTACCGTGTCGTCCCGGAGCGTTTGGTAATCTATAGTGACACCTAAGGGAGTACCCACTTCATCGGCTCGCGCGTATCGCCTTCCAATGGAACCAGCCTCGTCATATTCCACTGCAAAGCCTTCATTAATTAGCATTTGATACACCTGTCTTGCCTTTTCCGGCAAACCGTTTTTGTTCACTAATGGATAGACACCTACCTGTATGGGCGCGAGATCGGGTGGGAGACTCAACAACGCTCGCCCCTCCCTCGTTGTATAGGCGTATTCGATGGTGACGTAAAACAATCGATCTGACCCGAAGCTCGGCTCAACCACATGCGGGACGAATCGCCTCCCCTTCTCCTTCACCCTCTTATGGCTGAACTCAACGTGCTCCGGCAGGATTCTGAAGGACTCCACCATATGATAGCCCTGCCTCTTGAATGATGCCTCTAGCTCCCTCGGATCCGTGGTGGAGAGCAACTTAACGACCCTTGACGCGTCTTCTTTGAAGGCTGGACCAATTTTAGACATGACGGGTTTGACGGTCACAGCCTCAGTCGTGACAGGCTTCTCATATTCCTTAAAGGCTCGCATGTCGACGCCGCTGAACTCCATGTGACGCTTTAGGTCATAATCCGTTCGATAGTTGTGACCTGAAACCTCCACCCACCCCCACCGATCCAGGTGAACCTCCTGATCAAAACCTTGGATGGAGTAATGAGCCCTTTCCCAGTCCAATTTCTCGATGAAGCGCTGCTCATCTTCCGGCACCCCCAACTCGGCTAGAAAACGCTTGGATAGGGCCATAAAAAACGCTTGCCACTCAGCCTTTATGTATCCTCTGTTCAAGGCTTCCTTCACCGTGACCTTGATAGGCTCCTCTATGCCCTTCACTTTGTTTTCCGCCACTATCAGTCTGAGGGTTTCGTTCTCCACCTCCTTCAAGATGAGGCAGTGGGGCTCCTTGGGATCGAAAAAGAACTCGAGGTCCATGATCGTGAACTCCCTCAGCCTTATGGGACCCTGCCTCGGAGAGATCTCGTTTCTTAACGCCCGACCAATTTGAGCAACCCCAAAGGGAAGCCTCTCTCGAGCATACTCATATAGACGCCTAAATTCCACGAAGATCCCTTGAGCAGCTTCAGGGCGACCGTAACCAGTAGCTTCAGAGTATGGTCCGATGGTGGTGGTGAACATGGTCATGAAGTGCTTGGGCTCGCCAAATTCTCCGCCACACTCTGGGCAATGAACCCCTCGTTTAACGATCTCCTTCATCAAATCTTGAAGGCTGAGTTTTTCGGTGTCGGTGGCGTTCATCCCCGCAAACTCTTGAAGCAGGTGGTCGGCTCGAAATTTTCGGTTGCATGCACGGCATTCCACCATGGGCTCCTTAAAGGCGTCCACGTGGCCCGATGCCTCAAATACCGTCCCGGGAACAATCACCGGAGACTCGATTTCAAAGAGGCCGAGTTGGTGGAGGAAGAATTCTCGAAACTTGTCTTCGATCCTTCTCTTTAGTATAGAGCCTAAGGGACCAATCGTTATGAAGCCGCTCGCGCCACCGTAGATTTCGCAAGAAGGCCAGAAGAGGCCTCGACGTCTCGCCAATTCGCTGATGATTTCGAACTTGTCAGGGTGTTTCACCGGGCCTTCAACTCCGTGCTCATCTAATGTTTACAAACCTTAAGGTGTTACTCGATAATAAATCAAGCGTCTATCTTTCGCAAACCGCTTCCAAAGGACACGTTTCGCATTTCGGGTTTACTGTTCTGCAATAGAATTTTCCATGAAGGTAGGTTAAGGTTTGAACCCAGCCGCCGAGCTTTCCAAGAGGAGAAAGCCGAACCCTTAGGCAGCTTTCCGCTTGGGGACACAGAGGTATCTTGTATTTCTTGGAGTTTTCCTTGTCGCATAAAAAGCGGGAACAGAGGGTTTTTTGAGGCATTCTCGCCTCTTCCACGTTGTCGAGCCCTAGTCTTTTTGCCACAGAGTACAGGTGGGTGTCGCAAGGGGTGAAATGGGTCGCCTTAGAGATAGACAAAAGAAGGGAGTCGACGATCTTGGGCCCGAGCCCCCAACAGCCTCTAATCAAGGTTAACCTCGCCAATTCGAGAGGTAGCATCTGTATGTATTCCTCTGTGGGAGTCTCGGGTGGTCCTACCCAATCTAGCACTTGTTTGGGCAACCTCTCTATGTTTTTCGATAATTCTATGAAGCTTTTCAAGATTTTTGGCAATCGAAGAACTTGGTAGCTGGTTCCGATTTCCCTTAATTCTTTTGGTTTAAGTTGGGCGATTAAGTCAATTCTTCCGTCGTACTTCTCCCAGATTCTTCGACACCAACCCACGACCAGAGGCTCATAGCCAACTCTTCGAGATAGAGCAGTCGCAATCAACATATACAGGAAATCTAAGGGAACGATGGGTAAACGAACCCCGCTATATAGTTTAGCTAAAGCCTCAATCTTTGGCCGTATGTTTCTCGGAAGGGTTTCAATCATTCTTTCGTAGGGTCCTTGACACAACCCTGTTTCCAGCATGACTCTCCTTCGGAGCGCGGTCTCAGTTAATCCAGCTTTGCATTGAACAGTAAGCAGCTTTGGTTGGCTTTGCCTAAGCTCCAGTTGACCACCAAGGTGTCCAGCCACCTTAACCCAGTGGCCTGCTTCGACTCTCTGATAAAGGCTGGATACAAAGGATGGAGCAAAGGTATTGTCAAGATTGAAGTGTTCAACTTCGATCTCAAGCTTCATCTCATGATCACCCAGCGATGTTTCACCGAGTATCTTGTTCTTTTATTGGCTTTGTGATGCCTTATCTCTTTCCTCGGTTTTAGTTTTGATTATCCATGTTGTAAATTTTTAAGGAGAAAAACCTAACTTATGCATCCTTGCTGTGAACTGGATTAAGCTATTGGGTTTTTTACGGTAAAGGATGATTCATGTCGTTGGGTACTCTGCCTAGTTTTCTTGCGCTATTAAAGCAGTAGTATCCTTGTCTCCTTAAGTTTACCAGTGGTTGGGTCAACTGTTAGGCCTAAGGCCTCAAGCGTTAAAACTCCTATCAGCAAATCCTTCAAATCCTTTGAAACCAGTAAGGGGGTTAAACCACGCTTCCCCTGAATCTCGATAACGGCGAAGCTTTCATCCAGACAGATTAACCCTTTCGCCGTCTCAACTTCCTTCTCCCCCACCAGTCTAAGGTCTAGTTTTTCATAAGTTCTCCAAGGTATAACAGTGTACGTCGCGCCCGTGTCCACGAGCGCTTCTTCTTCAATGTTGGCTCCGCTAAGTGGATTGGTCATCTTAGCCTTTACCCACCCATGCCCCATAGAATCATCGCCTGCTCATCTTGCTCAATCATAATTACGCGCGCCAATGATTAAAAGGTTAGCGGAGACACTATTAACATCATTAAATGAAAACGATTAGATATATATGAAACATCTGCTCCAAATGAACAACTGGCTAATGAAGGGACCTAACAGCATACAAGCCTACATGCCTAAAGAAGTAGCACAGTATTTAGGTCTTAGAGATAAGGGTAAATTAGAATGGTGTGTACCACTTAAACCATTATCATAACCTACGGTTGCAGTCAGAAAGGTTACTGAAAAATAAACTGGAAATACAGAAAAATTGTCCTCAAAACAAAAAAGAAGAGTGAGAACTGTGCCGCAATACTGCTTGGGTCTGGAAGCAGAGTGATAAGTATGATAATGGCTGTGAAAAATCAGCGAAAAATTAATACTTTCCTAAAACAAGTTCAAGTTGGAGATATTGGATATATTGGAAACATTTGACGTAATAATAGTAGGCTCAGGACCTGCCGGTGTATCCACAGCATTAAATATCCATAGAATAAACCCAGAGGTTGCAGATAGGATGCTTGTGCTTGAGAAAGCGAAACATCCTCGTGAGAAGATTTGTGCTGGAGGACTTACAAGAAATGCAGAAATTTTACTTGACGAACTGGGAATTAGTATCGACGTTCCATACGTTGCTGTAAATACGGTTCGATTCAAGTATGGAAAAGGGGTGCTTGATATCTACGAGAAAGGTGTATCCAAAATTATCCGTAGAGACGAATTCGATGCAAAACTAGCTAAAACTGTTGTTAATAGAGGTATACCACTACGCGAGGAAGAGGAAGTAACCGATCTAACCAGAGATCGCGACTACATCATAGTGACCACCAAATCAAGCAAATACAAAGCTAAAGTTGTTGTAGGGGCGGATGGCGTAACAAGTATCGTTCGTAGAAAAATGGGCTTTACAGCAGGCAGGAAACTTACTCCACTTTGTCTCATCGAGACGCCGGTTGATGCTAATCAAACACCTGAATTCATCTACAAAATGTTTACTTTCGATTTGACATACGTACCAGAGGGGTTGCAGGGATATGTGTGGGATTTTCCATGCATTATCAATGGAAGAACCTATCTTAATCGAGGTATCTTTGATCGCAGTTTAAGCCCGAAAGTAAATCTTCATGAAATATTTAAAAAAGCTCTGAATAAAAGAGGTGTGAACCTTGACGAGTACAGGCTAAAGGCACATCCTGAGCGCGAATTCGATCCAAACGGTATTTTCTCGGTTCCAAACGTACTCCTTGTTGGCGATGCGGCAGGAATTGATCCACTCATAGGAGAAGGAATTCCTGAAGCACTCGAATACGGAAAGATCGCAGCACATGAGATCGTCGAATCTTTCGAGAAAGATATCTTTTCTTTCAAAAACTACAAGAGAAAAATACTTTCATCGCGGTTAGGTAAAGAGTCAAAAATGTATCTCATGTTTTCTAACATGCTGTATGGACCTAGATTTAAGCTTACTTTTTCGCTTTTGTGGAATGACGCACACCTACAAAGATTGCTGGTGCATAGTTTCATGAGACTTGATAATTTCTATGACAACAAACTGAGACTTATTGGCAAGCTGCTTAAGCATTTATTCAAGCGCAAGAAGCTCCCAAAAATTGAAGCTTGATTCGTGATTATATGAAGTATGATATTGTGGTTGTTGAACCAAGTCTAGATGGATCAACCGCAGCTAAAATAATCGCCGAAAGATGATAAGCGAAATGAGCAATACCTGGAGAGTTTTGGAACAGATGGGCGTCTTCGACTTATCTGAGAAGCTGGGTTTTAAAGTTGTGTTTTTGGATGAGGAGGATAAAGAGAGGTGGATAAAGCCATAGAGATGGGACTCATCGGCTTAGGGGTTATGGATGCGATAAAGGTCTTTGTGAATAAAGGTCCTGAGCGAGGAGACGTTGTCGAGCCCAATCTTCTTCCGGCGAGTATAGACCGGGTCGCCATAGACGCGGTTGGAATGGCTATTATCAGGAGTTATGGGTCGACGAAGAATGTTATGAAGGGACGTATCTTTGAACTTGACCAGATCCGTAGGGCGGCCGAGCTTGGTATAGGCGTCAATAAACTTTTGCGTTTGGTTTCAAAGGCGTAATCTAAAATGAACTTAAGGTATGGGTTATTCCATCTATAAAAGTTTACGAGGAAACGCCTCGCCGAATAGAAGATCGAAGTCTCGACCGTTGATGAGTTATCACAGAGATCACACCCTTTCGTGATCCCAGTGAATTCCTTAAAGGAAGGTGAATAAAGCACCTCGCTTAGACTCTGTTTCCGCAGATCGCCTAAAACTCTGCTGGTTTTTTGGCACCAGAATGGTTTGATTTTGCCATCCTCTGAGACCATTATAAAAATCCTGGGTTGTGCACAAGAATACTTGACGCCACTTATAAGATGCTCTAGGTATTCGTGGGAGTTGAGGATAGGATATCCCTGTTTTTTAAATTCACGGACCTCCGAGGATAAACGTCTACGTTCGCTAGCCGTTAGGGCGTATTCTTCGTTGCTTCTCAGGAATACCTCCATTAGATCGAAGGCTAGTTTAACGCCGAGTCTGCGGGCAAACTCTGCCAGCTTCCCGACGGCGTCCGTGTTGAGCCTGCTGAGAACGCAGTTGATTGCAATCCTTCCCCCTGCATGTCTCAGTTTTATAATACCATCTACAGCCCTCTCAAAGGTTCCTTTTAGGCCCCGCATTTCATCATGATAATTCGAATCGTGATCAAGGGAAACCCAAGTGAGGTCGACTACCTTTGCGATCTTCTCGGCCTTCTCTGGAAGATAGATTCCATTTGTAATGATGCTTGTGTAGAAGCCTAGGTCATGTGCGTGTTGGAGAATATCCAAGATGTCGGGTCTCATCAATGGTTCGCCGCCGAAAGCGATGTAGGCCACGAAGTTCAGCTTCCTTGCTTCATCTAACATTCGGAAGATTTCATGGATAGTCATCTCGTCGGTGTTATGCTTTTTCCTCCAGATGTCACATATCTTACATCTGCAATTGCATTCTGACGTCACAGAGTGAGTTAAAAAAATGGGTTTATGGGTCCAGAAGTGCGAAAAAACATATCTATGTGCAATACCCAGAGCCCTTAACATACAATTATCTTCCTTAGACTTGTATTTAAGACTTTGAGGGTTCTTAGTGACAGCCACTAAATGCTTGGACCCACATTGGCTACAGGTAAACTTTTCATACAAGCCCGTTATTGGGACGCTGTTAACGGTTTTCTCTAGATTGCTTAACCTCCCATCGATTCCAATAACCCATTATTTTTGGTTCTGCTAACTTTTCCGCATTTCTCACATTTAACAACTTCTAATGGTTCATACATTGGAATATAAGCCTTGACTTTAGGCTCTGGTGTCTTCTGTTCCACGAAAATTCTTGTTTACCAAAATACTACTCCAACGACCACAACACACTTCCCTTTAAGTCCTCTCCGTCACCGTCACAATTCAACACCAAGATTTTCTGCTTCAGAACAACAACTCAGAAAGCCTCCCCCTACACAGCAGAGCATGAGCCTCCCCTCTCCAACCAGACCCCCAAAAACTCATCCCCTAATTGTATAAGCCTGTCTAAGGCTGTCTAGCACCCCCCGGGGGTATAGGGGTCTTCAAAAATTTCTTCAGAAAAACATATATCAACCAAACACCCCAAACCAACAATCGTTCAGTGTTGGCTCCGCTAAGGGGATTGGTCACCTTATCCTTTACCCACACATGCCCCATAGAATCATCACTCATTCAGCTTGCTCAATCATAATTACACGCGCCAATGATTAAAGGTTAGCGGAGACGTCATTAACATCGTTAAAGAGATGGAGAAAATAATAAGTCTGCATGCAGAGAGGCTTGGACGATTAACCTCGAGATTTCATCTCCGAATATAGCTGATCCTCTCAGACATCTCTCAATCAGCAAAAAGCTTGCTCATGATTCTGATGGGCTTGCTGTAAGCTCTGGTTCCGGTCTTCAACAGGGATACAACTTCTCCTAAGCTAGCGTAACCCGGCCTTCTATCGATTATCTTCTCTAACACTCTAGCCTATGAAGCATCAAACTCAATGTCTCTTTCAGAAAGCCCAAGCGCCTATTCTTATACCAATGCTTAAACCAGAGGCTATCTATACCCCCCTATCGTTTTTTAGACCCCCTCCCCCTAACGTTTTTTGTAATAAGAAAAAATCTTCATTTGAGCACCCGATTCTTTTGAGTACTCAAATCGGCACCCTTCCCCATTGAGAAGTTCACATTGTTTCTATTTAACTTCGATTAGAACAGGCATGCTGGATATTGGGGCATATGCAAGACTGAATGGGGAAGTTTTGATGGAAGCGATTTACCTGAGGAGAGAAAAGGGGGAAGTTAAGGGGTGCCCAGAACCTTCTCCTCGGGTGGAGGCGGTGGAATCAGCCCCTGCTTCATCAACGCAGCGGTGGATTCCCTGGCGTTCTTAATGATAGAGACAGCCCTATCCCACAGCTCTTGCCTGTTCAACTTAACCCTGGCGACACCCTCCTTAATCGACTCTAAAGCACAAGCGACGGCCTCACGTGGAAATACCTCCCATTCCTCCATCCTAGGGAGGATGTCCCCCTCGTGAATCCCCCTATCTTCAGCAAACATAGCTAATTCCCTCGCTGCGGCAATACACATGTCATCGGTGATGGTCTTAGCTTTTACGTCCAAGACCCCTCTAAAGATGGCTGGAAAGCCCAGAGAATTGTTTACCTGGTTTTCGAAGTCGGATCTGCCCGTGGCTATGATCTTGGCGCCTGCCTCCTTCGCCTCCCAAGGCCATATCTCAGGGATGGGATTCGCACAAGCGAACACTATGGAGTTTGTCGCCATCTGAGCTACCCATTCCTTTTTGATGGTGCCTGGTCCAGGCGTAGACGCAGCGATGCATACGTCCACGCCTTTTAGCGCTTCAGCCACATCTCCTGTTCTTCCCTCAGCATTTGTTTTCAGGCAGAAGTCCCATTTCCACGGGTTTTCTTCCTTTTCAGCCTCTAAATCTTTTCTATTAGAGTGTAGAATTCCCTTACTATCAACCATGATGATGTTTCCTGGCTTTACGCCTGCCCTCATTAAGACGATGGCTGTTCGTGTGTTCGCTGCTCCTACACCGATGATGGAAATGAGCGCCTCGTCCGTTTTTTTGCCCACAACCTTTAGAGCATTTATTAGCCCTGCTAGTATTACGGCGGCTGTGCCTTGTTGGTCGTCGTGCCAAACAGGAATGTTAAGTTTTTCCCTAGCCTTGTCTAGTATGTAGAAGCATTTTGGTTTCTCTATATCCTCTAGATTGATCCCTCCGAACGTCGGCTCGATCCACTTGCACGCGGTTACGATCTCGTCTGGATCCTTAGTGGCTAAGCATAGCGGGAACGCGTCAACTCCTCCAAGATACTTGAACAAGAGGGCCTTCCCCTCCATGACCGGCAAGCCTGCCTCAGGCCCTATATCTCCCAGCCCAAGCACCCTGGTTCCGTCGCTAACCACGGCTACGTAGTTCCATCGGTTGGTGTGTTGGAAAACCAGTTCCGGTTTCTCCTTAATCTCCTTGCAGGGTTGGGCTACGCCTGGCGTGTACCAGATGGCGAAGTCGTAGGGAGTTCTTATAGCGCATTTAGGCATAACCTGCACCTTTCCTTCGTAGAAGGTATGATAGGCTGAGGCGAGTTTGGCTGGCTTCTTCGCCTTAGCTAGAAGCTCTTCCACCGTTACTTTCTTGCTCATGTGCCTTTACCTCACTTCTCTTTTCGAGTTGTTGTTCCCCAGCAGTAATTTAAGCCTTGTGGGTGTAGCATGAAGAATTATTTGAACTACTTATATAGAGGTTTCAATGTGGTTGTTGAATCTTTCTAGTTTTCCGTGTAATATTTTTCCTATTGTTTAAAACGTTTCGCCGGCGAAGATTAAATCCATCATCTTTGATTTCTTGTATCCCACCATTTTTCTCTCCAGCAATCAACAATCGCTTCCTTCAACGGTTCCTATTAATTTTTTGAAGGAAACGGTTTTAATGCCAATTTGCTTGAAGGTTTCATCGTTGGTAATCAGAGTGGCTTTTCTTCCAAGTGCTACGGCGGCTTGCATGGCGTCAAAATATTCTATGTCATAATGTCTAAGCAGTTCGTATAGTCGTATTATGTCGTCAGAATTAAGCTCAACCTCCATTATGTTTGCCTCTGCCATCTTCTGTTTCATCAAAAAGATCACGTCTTCTATTTGTTCGGCTGGAAAGCCACGGACTTGCAGAACAACACCAACCCCCAAGAAGGCTGAGGCACAAGAAAATAGAGGTTCAATTTTCTTGTTTTTGTGGAGTTCAATGATTTTGGAAACTTGCTTGTGCCATTTGTCGTCTGTTCTTAATCCGAAGAGAAACTCGGTTTCAACGATGTACAACCCTAGACCTCCATGTGACACAAAACCTTTATATCGTGTCACAATATAAAACTTTACACGGTGAGCGTGTTGGAAGTCGTCGAGGTTGCGGATAAGTACCGCATCACTATTACGCGTCCTGTAAGGGAAGTTGTGCCATTAAAGATTGGACAAAAAGTTGCTGTGGTTCCGTTTGGAGACAGAATCCTAGTTCAGCCGTTGCCAGACAAACCAGAAGAGAAACTCGCCGAACTAACAAAGGGCATCGAATTTAACCGAAAAGCACGCAGAAAAGCGTTTAAATTTCTAATTTCCCAAGCCAAACACTGATTATACGGTTTCTTTCCATGACTGCAAGGTTTGCGGCGTCATTAACCCCCTAACCTATATTTTGATCCATAGGTGAAAGCTTTAAGTGCATCATCTCACGTGCAATGCATCTTTTCAAGATGCACCAACGCTGTACGCATATAAAAACTATTTTTTATCGGTGTTTAGCTTGTTAAACTCGTTAAGGCTTCTCCCAAACATAATGCTTTGCATAATCAGCTTTCAATTCACATTATGACCTAGGCATCTAGAAAAACCACTTGCTATAAGCTAGGTTGTTTCACGTTGAGTTAGATCAAGGATTAGATCTATGTCTCCAGTGTAAGCCGCCTTCAGCGTTGGCTTCATCAACTTATCAATATCCCCTACGCTAACATCCATAGGGATGGGCATGCTTTGTAGCTTCATCTTAAGCTGTGGATACCTCGCAGCGTTTAACACCCTCTCAATATGCTCCTCCGTGGCGCCTGCGTCTCTCAATGTTGTCGGGAATTCTATGCTTCTCGAGAAATTTATCATGCCTTTAGCGACGGCTTCTGCTAGTTTCCTTCCATCCAGTCTCTTTATGTCTTCGGTAATAAAGCCCGTTTCACTGTATATCCTGGCCACCCTCTTTAGTTGGTTCTGTATCGCGGGTGAGAACAGAAGGGTATAGTAGGGGTTTAGAATGGCACAAGCCCTGCCATGGCTTAGTATGTCGACCAGTGAGAAGCTCCCGAGGTGCCCAGCGTTGGTGCCTCCCACCATAATCGAGTAACCGCCAAGGTCGGTTCCCAGTCCTAAGGCGTATCTCGCGTGCAGGTCATTACCATCCTCTACGGCGCCGGGCAGGTTTTCCACTATTAATTTTATTCCCAGATACGCTATGTCGCTTATCTTGTCATAGTACACTTTCCCTGTCGAACCCATCCACGCTTCCCAGCAGTGGGCTATCCCGTCAAGCCCTCCATCTTTAGTTAGAGACGGGGGCATAGTCCTGGTAACATCATATTGGAATACGGAAGCCCTGGGCACAATGGACTCGTCAACTATGAGTTTCTTCTGATGAGTAACCATATCCGTGATATTAGAGTACTTAGTTAAATGAGCCGCCGAGCTACTGGCAGTCTGGACGGCTATCAGCGGGAGTCGCTCGCCACCGGACTTTTCAGACACTTTTCCAGTTCCGAAATAGTCATCAATCAGTCCTCCGTACGTTGCCAGAGTGAGGGCCGCTTTGGAAGCGTCAATACAGCTACCTCCACCTATGACGGCGACACAATCCCGCCTCGATCTTGAGAGTTGATATGCCAACCTGTATACATCCTCTCTGGGCGCATTAGGTAGGGCTCCGTCAAATACCTCTGCGACATTTAGGTCTTCCTCCTCGATAGAGTCGATTGCGATATCCAAAACGCCGCTCTTCCTAGCCTCTTTACCGGTGATGACGACAATATCGTTACCAAGTTCAGCAGCATAACTCCCGACCTTTTTCAGTGCTCCTTCTCCGAACGCATAATCATCTCCTTTGAACTTCCTTAACAGTTCTTCAGCTTGCCGCATTTCGTCTACACTCATCTCCACGCCTCAAGGTCAGTAAATTCCCATGAGCCTGTTATAAGGTTTACCTGCATCTTTTTATTGTGATAGAGTCTGCTAGCGTTCACAGCATGAAGCGAGAACTCCCTTTAAGTAATGGAGCGTGGCCATGTAGTCTCCAATGTCAAGAATACATTCTTGCCAATCATAAGATGAGAGAGAAAGGCAAGAAAGCTCTCCATCGCATGCCCCCGAACTCTTCCCCCAAACGGAAAAGGAGTATGGTCAATAAGAATGCATGGAAAACCAGCCGAAAAATCATGCAAAAACTTAAACCCCTCATCCCCCCAATACTACCAAAGACAATGGGAAACCCTAAAGAAAAAGTGCAAATAAAAAATTTTTCAGAATTGCTGGGGAACGTGGTTCTTAATGAAGATAGAGGGGCTAGAAGGGCCATCTTAACAATTCTTGAGGCTGCCCTATATTCAGTGGATCCTCGAATGGCTATTTCAAACCATGTTCGTAGAATAAATAACTTGCTTCTTATCGGTAACATGACGTTTGATCTCGATGGATTTGAGAGAATTTTTGTCGTGGGGGGCGGAAAGGCTGGTGGAGCCATGGCAGAGGCTTTAGAGGAGATCGTGGGAGATAGGCTCACCGAGGGCCTCGTCAACGTTTTGCGGGGTACAAAGTCCAGCTTTCAAACCCGGAAGATCCTTTTAAACGAAGCGGGACACCCCATTCCCGACGAGGACGGCGTGGAGGGGGCTAGAAAAATCATTCAACTAGCCGACATGGCGAAAGAAAAGGACCTTGTTATTTGCCTCATTTCAGGAGGAGGTTCGGCTTTAATGCCTCTCCCTGCTGCAGGCATTACCCTACAAGATAAACAAGAATTAACGGAATCGCTTCTGAAGTGCGGAGCCACAATAGATGAAATTAATGCTGTTAGGAAGCATGTATCAGGGTTGAAGGGAGGTCAGCTCGCTAAAGCGGCACATCCAGCCACCTTAGTCAGCCTCATTCTATCAGACGTTGTTGGAGACCCCCTAGACACCATAGCTTCTGGCCCCACCGCGCCAGACACAACCACCTTCAACGATGCTATCTCCGTCCTAAAAAAGTACAATTTATGGAAAAACATGGTTCCCAAAACCGTCACAAAATGGCTAGAGGCTGGTTTGAGAGGGAAAATACCGGAGACTCCGAAGCCCGGCGACGAAGTTTTTGACAAAACGCATAATGTCATTGTGGGAAACAATCGGACCGCTGCCCTTGCCGCCTGCCAAGAAGCGAAGGAGCTTGGCTTCAACTCCCTTCTTTTGTCTTCTATGGTTGAGGGCGAGGCGAGACATGTGGGAACTACCTACGCAGGGATTATGAAAGAGATTTTAGATTCTAACAATCCTGTTCCAAAGCCGGCCGTGGTGATCGCTGGAGGAGAAACCACCGTCACCGTAACGGGCTGCGGAAAGGGTGGACGTAATCAGGAACTCGTGCTTAGCGCGTCATTAAAAATAGAGGGTCTTAGGGGCGTTGCCATCGCCTCCATTGGCACGGACGGGGTTGATGGACCCACAGACGCAGCAGGAGCCATCGCGGATGGACAAACCATAATACGTGCTCGTGATAAGAGGCTAGATCCTAAAGAGTTTTTAATGAACAACGACTCGTACCACTTCTTTTCAAAACTAGGCGATCTCATCTTCACAGGTCCAACAGGCACTAATGTCAACGACCTCACTGTAATGGCAGTTACATAAACCTGTAGCGATGTTAGTTTTAACGAGGTCAGGGATGAGAATGTTTTTATAATAATCTATCGAACAAAAGCTTGAGCGGTGTGAGATGGCGAAACCAAGCATGGACGTGTGCTGGCATTCTTTATCTGCAAAAGAAGTCATGAGCAGCTTAAAAACTGATCTCAACGGTTTAAGTGACGAAGAAGCTAGGAGCCGACTTGCTGATCTTGGGCCCAACGAGTTAAGAGAAGTGAAAGGGATTTCATGGTGGAGAATACTCCTCTCGCAATTCATGAACATCTTAATGGTCATACTCTTAATCGCTACAGCTATCTCCTTAGTGTTAGGAGAGATGGTTGATGCGCTGGTGATCTTAGCTATTGTGTTCGTCAGCGCAATTATCGGTTTCTCTGAAGAATACCGGGGGGAGAAAGCGCTGGAGGCCTTAAAGCGCCTGGCCGCTCCAAAGGCACGAGTCATAAGAAACGGCAAAGATTTAGAGATACCCTCCAGAGAACTGGTTCCCGGTGACCTCATCGTCCTTAGGGTGGGAGATCGCGTTCCGGCTGATGCACGGCTTGCGGAAGCGTGGAATCTGCAAACGAACGAAGCCCCACTTACAGGGGAATCCACCCCAGTGTATAAGGAAGCGGGAGCCATCCTGAGAGATGAGACGCCCGTGGCCGACAGAAAGAACATGGTCTTCTCAGCCACCACTGTAACTTATGGACGAGGTAGCGGAGTTGTGACTTTTACGGGCATGAACACGGAATTCGGAAAAATTGCGGAGGAGATTCAGGTCATTGAGGAACCACCCACGCCTCTCGAGGTAAAGCTGACCCACGTGGGTAAATGGCTGGGAATAACCTGTGTGGTTGTTTGTGCCATTGTGGCCGGGGTTGAGGTTCTCAGAGGACTAGATGTTGTACAGATGCTCCTCTGGGGAATCTCCTTGGCCGTTGCAGCCGTGCCAGAGGCCCTGCCGGCGGTCATAACAGGGGGTTTTGCCATCGGCATGCGGAAGATGGCGGAGCGCAATGCCATAGTTAGAAGGCTCCCAGTTGTCGGAACTATAGGGAGCTCCACAGTTATTTGCGCAGACAAAACGGGTACCTATACCCGAAATGAGATGACCACCCGCAAGATATTCGCCAATGGTCAAATGATCGACGTTAGTGGAGAGGGCTTCATGCCGAAGGGAGAGTTTTCTGGAGAAGGCAAGGTTTTCGACCCTCAAGAGGATGACCATTTGATGTTGCTGCTTAGGATAGGCGCCTTAAACAACGACGCCAAGCTAAGGCATGGTGCCGGTTGGGAAGTAATAGGCGATCCAACAGAGGGAGCCCTCATTGTGTCGGCTTATAAGGCTGGAATGAAGAAAGACGAATTAGAGGCCTCATATCCACGCATAGGAGAAGTACCCTTTACGTCTGAAAGAAAGTGCATGTCGACGGTTCATCGCACCCCAGAGGGAAAGAAAGAAGCATACGTTAAAGGAGCACCTGAGGTGATTTTGAAACTCTGCAGATATATCTATAAGGATAACAAGGTAACGGAGTTAAGCGAAGAGGAAGAGAGGCGGCTCCTAAAGCTTAATGAGAAGATGGCTGGCGAAGGTCTACGCATTTTGGGCATGGCCTACAGAGAGTTGCTTGAAGCCTTAGAGAGTTACACTGAAGAGACCGTGGAGAATAACTTAGTTTTTGTAGGCTTGCAAGGGATGATCGATCCGCCGAGGGAGGAAGCCATTCGAGCCGTCGAATCTTGCAAACGTGCTGGCATAAGATCGATTATGATTACGGGAGATCATAAGCATACCGCACTAGCGGTAGCTAAAGAGCTGGGTCTAACGGGAAAAGCGCTAACTGGAGAAGAGTTAGACCAGTTGAGTGATGAAGAGTTTGAGAAGATGGTTGAAGATGTTGGGATCTATGCTAGAGTCTCTCCTTATCATAAGACACGAATTGTAAAAGCATGGCAAAAGAGAGGAGAGGTCACGGTGATGACCGGTGATGGCGTAAATGACGCTCCGGCTCTTAAGGCCGCAGACGTGGGAATATCCATGGGCATCACAGGTACAGACGTAACAAAAGAAGCCGCCGGTATGATACTAACGGATGATAACTTCGCCTCTATTGTGGCTGCAGTCAATGAAGGACGGTCAGCTTATGACAACATAAGAAAGTATCTTTTATACCTAATCTCGTGTAACATAGGTGAAGTACTAATAATGTTTATCGCAGGCCTCTTTCTTAATGGTGATTGGGCTATCCCGCTTATTGCCTCCCAGATTCTCTGGGTTAACCTTACCACAGATGGGCTTCCGGCAATAGCACTTAGCGTAGATCTCCCTGAGTTGGATGTGATGGATCGGCCACCCCGCGACCCAAAAGAAAGCATATTCGCTGGTTTAAAGGACGACATTG
>Ga0315314_1000425_pt1 | contig 46965 bp, 47 predicted proteins | sample TDP9_MG_FD_203631 | JGI IMG/M metagenome (GOLD analysis project Ga0315314, IMG submission 203631) | Freshwater sediment microbial communities from Lake Towuti, South Sulawesi, Indonesia - TDP9 | ecosystem: Environmental > Aquatic > Freshwater > Lake > Sediment | place: Indonesia: South Sulawesi... | reverse complement strand
TTTGGATGCTGAAATCTTATCTTGACGAATTAGAAACCGACAAGGCTCTTGCTGAAAAACGAAAGGTAGGTTAAATTGAAGAAGCTGGAACCGTCACCAACCTTCAACTACCGTTGGGACATAATCCCATCTTGACAAACTTAACCATCATATCAAAAGCAAGCCCGCCACGCGGATTGGCGGGCAAGCTGCCTATCCTATTGGGTAAACGCATCCACGTTCACGCCAATATAAGCGGCATCGCTGTATTGCCGCTGGTTGGTTCAACAAGAGTATCCCCAGGCTTGATTTTGCCCTCACGTTCCGCGGTCAGTATCATGCTTACCCCGATACGGTTTTGACGTTACCGGCTGGATTGAAAAATTCTAATTTACAGGCTATGCTTGCCTTACAGCCCTTGCTTATTCTGTTCAACCATGCTGATGGTGTCCTGCTGTTCTGTGCTTTTGCGATATTCATTCTGCGAATTTTCTAAACTTATAAGGTGAAAAAAAGATTAACGAACGATTATTTCTTTCGGCGCACTCTAACACAAAAATGGTTACCACGGTTCTTAACTTCCAGAACTTCCTGACCCTGCTCGGCAAAACTTGCCGGAGCATTTCTTACAGGCTCACCATCGTCAAGAAGCACTTCGAGAACCTGGCCTATAGAAATCTTTTCCAGTTCCAGCTTTGCTTTGACAAAATTCAGCGGACACTCAATACCCCTCAGGTCGATAATGAAACCTTTATCATCAGTTTCACCTTGCCCGCCAATCCGCGTGGCGGGCGAGTTATCCTGTCGAGCAAATGGTTCGGCTTTAAATTTGAGATTGGCATCAAGGGATAGAAAAAGCTCTTCTACCCGTTTCGTCAAGTCCCCAACCTGCGGCAGCAGGTCATCGATTGACTCTTTATCACCCAAACACCAATCAATTGCATCGTCAAGGAGCTGTTGCGTCTGCGGCTTAACCCAACCCGGCTCGATTAGGTGCTTGCTAAATGCAGTAAATATCTCTCTGTCTTTTTTGGGCTCCAGGCCGAACGTAACCAGAAGTGCTCTGGCGGCGGCAACAATCGCTTTATAAACATTTTCGTTATGGCGCAAGCCATGCTGTGCATTGACAGGAGCTGACTTAATGGCGCAAGCCATGCTGTGCATTGCGTCCTTTGCTTGGTCGATATCGAGCTTGATTACATCCATAACGCCTGCACCGCATTCACCGGGGCCTCTGCCGGCTAATGAGAACGGCTTATCCGAGCCAAAGTCGTAATAGTAATCCTCCGGGAATTGTACGGATGGAATATCACTGCACTGCTCGACCAGCTTTTTCAGCTTTTCTTTTTTAGCTTCGCCGGCTTCGAAAGCTTTTGCTAATAGCTCCGGTATTTTTTTGGCGGGCACCGTTCCTATTCTTTCTGCCAGATGTGCGTTGCCTTCGACAGTTGTTGCCCCTGCAAGCACATCGTAGCAGGGCATTAGCTTACCATTGACTCTTTTGGCTCTGCCTTGAAGACCCAGGTCAGCTATATAATGATGACCACAGGAATTGGGACAGCCGCTGATTCCGATAACCATCTCGGATAGATTAGCTGAGGAATCGGTCTTGCTGAACTTGTTTGAAATCGCATCAGACAAACCTCTCGATAGACATAGTCCCAGTTTGCATGTCGAAGCTCCGGCACATGCAACTACCTTGGGTCCACCATCACCAAAGACATCGATGCTAAGGTTTTTAAGTTCACTCTTGACCTTATCAATATCTTCTTGCACAACGCTTGTGATGAAAATATCCTGCATCTGGGTCGTTCTGACGATTCCCTGGCCATACTCGGCTGCGATTTGTCCAACTCTGTTCAGGTCTTCAGCCGGTATGTCGCCGTTTCTTAGCCATAGTCGAACTGTATATCTTCCAGTTGTTTTCTCAGGCAATACATTGGCTTGTTTTTTAGCATCATTATTTGATGCTTCGAGTGTTTTATAGACTGGAGTGAGGTTACGAATTTTTGGCGGTTCGTAAGGAAGCCCATCGGCCTTAAGTCTCTCTCTTTCCTTTTGGTATAATTTGATGAATTCTTCGACGCCAACCCTGGCAAGCACGTATCGCAGTCTTGCTTTACGTTTATTTTCTCTGTCCCCGTACTTATCAAATAATCTCTTGATTGCTTCTGCAACTTCAAAGACATCCTTGGCTTCTATGAAATCTTCGATTTTTGCCGCAACAGCGGGATTTGAACCGAGACCTCCTGCCGCATAAACAGAAAAACCTTTCACTCCGTTGTTCGCGTGGGCAAAAAAGCCGAGGTCGGCTACTGATGCAAAAGCACAATCTTGTGAGCAGCCGGAAAAAACTATTTTGTATTTTCTTGGCAAGTTAAAAGAGCTTTTGTCCTGCAAAAGATATTCTGCGGTAGCAATTGCGTATGGAGCCACATCAAATTCTTCTTTTGGACAAACCCCCGCTCGTGGACAGGCTGTAACGTTGCGAATGGTATTTCCTCCACCGCCGCGTGGAGAAAGCCCCACTTCAAGTAAACCTTCTAAAACCTCAGGCGTATCTTCAATATCGACTTCGTGAATCTGAATATCCTGTCTGGTTGTAACGTGGACAATTCCATTGCCGTAAGTTTTACTCAGTTCAGCAATTCGCTCCAGTTGATAGGTTGTCGTGAGCCCGGCACCGATACGTACACGAACCATATACTTGCCCGCAGCCCTTTGTTCATAGACTCCCATCGGTACTCGATATGCTCTGAAAGCAAGCAGCGATGCTTGACCATCAAGAAACTTTTTAACCTGGCTGCGGTAGCCGAGAGTATCTTCTTTAACGCTTTCCGGAATATGTAAAATTGGTTCGCTTATGTTACTCATCTTGTCTTTATACAATCTTCACCGGTACTTCATTAACATTGTTATTTTCTATAATAAACCCTTTCACACCAGCAGCCCGAGCATCCTGCAGTGAAACAATTACATAAATCACATTTGGCGTAAGAGCCAGCCGAATATCTTCAGCCGAGGGCCTCGCGGGGGTTTCAGGATGGCTGTGATATATGGCCAGCATCTCAAGACCGGATGCGCGGATGTCCTTTACCACTGCAAACTGCTCCTTCGGCTCCATTAAAAAGTGGTCGTTGTTTTTGTCGGCGTTCATCATCTCGTAACACTTTTCGACCTTGCTGTCTTTACCGGCCAGAATGCCGCATGCTTCGATTGGCGCTTCGGCTTTAGCTTGCTTCACTATCTGTTCAAATATATAAGTTGGTATCTCTAATTTCAGCATTTGCAGCTCTTCAGGTCACATACAACCTGTTCTTCATTTTTCAATTCGGTAATTTGCGGATTTTCGCCACAAAGGGGGCAGTCCGTGTTGCGGTTCAGTCCTACCTTGCGAAACTCCATTGTCAACGCATTGTATGTCAGCAATGAGTTGGTTAATAAATTTCCGAGCCCCAGTAAATATTTCAATGCTTCAGTTGCCTGCAATGAACCAACGACTCCTGCCAGGACTCCAAGTACTCCTGCCTGTGAACACGATGGCACGGCGTTAGCAGGCGGCGGAGCATTAAAGATACAGCGGTAGCAGGTAGTTTCGCCGGGCAGTACAGTTATCAGCTGACCGTGAAACCGTAGAATCCCTGCGTGTGAAAACGGTACCTTGTTAAAATAACACGCATCGTTGATTAGAAATTTGGCAGGGAAGTTGTCCGTGCCGTCAATCACAAAATCGTACTGACGGATAATGTCTGATATATTTTCGGCATCCACTCTGGTCTGATGAGTCCGGACGGTGATATCCGGATTTATTGCCTTCATTTTGTTCTCGGCGGATTTGACCTTTTCCACACCTACATCACTGGTATGATGGAATATCTGCCTTTGAAGGTTTGTCAAATCAACCTTATCGGAATCGACAATTCCAATTGTTCCGACCCCGGCTGCGGCCAGATATAAACCAGCCGGTGCACCAAGACCACCCGCACCTATGATTAGCACTTTGGAGTTGAGCAGTTTCTCCTGCCCTGCACCGCCGACCTGTTCAAGGATTATATGTCGGCTGTACCTTTCTATTTGTTGTTCAGTTAATCCCACAGCCGCCCCCCATAAAATATAGAAACTCTATCTTGTCATCTTCTTTAAGTATTGTCTCTTCAAACTCAGTTCTTCTGAGAATCTGACCATTAAGCTCGACCGACACCATATCCGGCATCTTTACCTTTTGCTCAACTAAAAGTTCACTTACCGTCAAGCTGTCCGTAAAATCCGATTCTTTGCCGTTTACAATAAGTTTCATTTTGCCTTCCTCAAAAACTTTTCTCTATTGCCTGTTCGAAATCGGCTCTTATGTCCTCGAAATCCTCAATCCCTACCGAGACTCTGACCATATCTTCGGTAATTCCCATTTCTTGTTGCTCAATCGGGGAGAATTCGTGGAATATTGTAGAGGCAGGATGTATCACTAATGTTTTCGCATCACCCAGATTGGCTAAATTCTTTGCCAGCTTCAGCGAATCGATAAATCTAAAAGCCTTTTGCTTATCGCCGAGACCGAATGTAAGCAATCCGCCGCCGCGCCCGCCAAACAGCTTTGCAACTCTATCATTAAACTTACTGTCTTTCAGGCCGGGATAGATTAACCAGGAAACTTTCGGATGAGCTTTCAGAAATTGTGCTAATTTCTTTGCATTTTCACAGTGTTTGGCCATTCTGACTGGCAAGGTTTCTAAACCCTGCAGCATAAGAAAAGAATTCATTGGCGCAGGACAGCCGCCAAGGTCCCGATAAATCAGGTTTCGCAAATGCGTCAGAAAAGCCAATCGGCCGGCTTTTTCGGATAGTTTTTTTATATCCTCAAAAGGCCCTTTTCTCCAGTTGTAGTTTCCTGTGTCAATTATTGCTCCGCCAATTGCGGTGCCGTGGCCGTTAATAAACTTTGATGTCGAGTGAACGACAATATCAGCACCAAACTCCACGGGCTTGATAAGAAAAGGCGTAGTAACGGTATTATCAACAACCAAGGGCACGTTGGCCTTATGAGCAATTTTAGCGATAGCCGGTATGTCCGGCACGTCCATTCGAGGATTGCCAATGGTCTCGACAAAAATCAGCTTTGTCTTGTTATTGATGGCGTTTGCGAAGTTGCTGGTATCAGCCACATTCGCCAGGGTAGTTTTCACGTTGAACCGCCCTAACGTATTTTCAAACAAAGATACAGTCCCGCCGAATATGCCCGTTGCGGCGATTATCTCATCGCCGGCCCTTGCCAGGCTCATCGCAACCGATGCGATAGCCGCCATGCCGCTGGAAGTGGCGATGCAGCCTATCCCATCTTCGAGCTGTGTCAGTCTGACCTCAAGGGCAGCCGTGGTTGGATTTGCAATCCGCGTATAGATATATCCGGGTGATTTGCCGTCAAAAACATCTGCAAGCTCTTGCGCAGTTCTATAGGCGTATGAAACTGTCTGACTAATCGGTACCGCTGTGGCGCCGGTTTCATTATCGCCTGCAAAACCACCATGCACAGCTAACGTACCAGCTTTCATTTTTCCCTTTCCCTTATATCTGATAATCAAGTAGAGGTTTTGTATGAATGCCGCACTCACCGCCGCATTTACTTGTCCCAATCCAGCGACCTGCACGTTCATCCGCTCCCTGAGCTATCTTTGTGCACGGCCAGCACCCGAGTGACCTGTAGCCTTTGCCGTAGAGTGGATTAACATGTACCCTGTTCAACGCAAGGTATTGCCATACCTCACGCTCATACCAGAGCAGAATGGGATTGAGCTTAATCAGACCTTTGTCCAATTCTTCTGCTTCTTTGTAATTCGTACGCGTCCGGCCTTCGGTGCAGCGAAGACCTGTAATCCAGCAATTAACCCCCATTTCTTTGACCGCTTGTCGTGTTGGCTTGACTTTAAGAATTTCACAGCATCTGTCCGGGTCGGTCTCATAGAGTTTTTCGGGAATCTCCTCATCATTACTGAATACCCGCAGCTCCGGATACCTCGATACCTCCTCAGCCATAAACTGCTTGGTTTCTGGCGGTTTGAACCTTGTCGTAATAATAAAGCCGCGAATCTTGGGGCTTACACGTTTGGCAAGGTGCCAGACAGTGCCGGAATCTTTGCCGAGACTGTTGGCTACAACAACACTGTCGCCAAATTCTTTATAAGCCTGGTCAATCAGCTCCAGCGAACGTTCTACTTTTTCTGCAAAATTCAGCTTCTCAACGAGCTCTGCAACATTTTCTGTAACTTCTTGAATTAACATAACCTTAAATCTCCAAGTAATTTAATAAAAGGAAACTGTTATATTTCATATTCCGGTCTTTTGAGTTTCCCAAATTTAACACGATTCCAGAGTCTTTCGTGGATATAGTACGCTCCAATCTTAATTAACGTGTCCACTATGCCAATCCCTGCTGACAGACTGACGTTGTCGGTCAGAATCCAGGCAACTGCAAAAGTAACTATAGTTCCACCTGCACGCCATGTTATGGCCTTAAATATACTCCTGTAATGCGACTCCAATAGTTATTGCTCCTGATAATAAAGTATTCCTATGGTTATTCTGGGAATATTCATAAAAAAATATAATGTTCTTTCAAAAAACTGTCTTTTCGTCCTAAATACAGTAATTCGGTACATATTGTTTTCTATTGGCCTGTTCAAATTCTACAAGCTCAGCAAACGTTTTATTCTCGCACACCTCTAAGACTGCGCTATTTACCTCTCGCCAAAGCTTTTTGAAGGCCTCATCACCAAAAAAAGTTGAATTTCGGGTGGCTTTGCTGGTATCTGGAGCTACGAAAATAGGGCCTTGGATATATTCAATAATTTCTCCAACAGTCAGGTTCTCAGCAGGCTGTGCTAACATATAGCCGCCTTTATTGCCTCTTAGGGAGTCAACAAAACCAGCATGTCTAAGCTGATTCAATATCGACTCCAAAAAGCGTGGCGGTATGTCTTGAGCACCGGCAATCTGGTGTATTTTCACTGGGTGGCCAGGTTCACGCAAGGCAAGCTCAAAAACCGCCTTTAGAGCATATTGGCATTTCTTAGGTATTCGCATATAAATTAACCATCTTGACTATATCAATCGAGATACTTATATATTATAGAAAGCAAGAATCTCATTGTCAAGAGTTTTTTAAAAAAACTAAAAAATTATCGCAGAGCACTGACAGCATAGCAAAATGAACTTGATTGGGCTCTGAGAACTTTTTGTTAGGCTGGTATATTCGGGAAAACCTTCACGTTTTGATTTAATCATTCCGACTTTTTCTGATTTGTTCAAGAATTTCCTGCCCGCCAGCGGCCAGCAGTTCTTGTGTAAGCTCCATGGCGCAGGATTTGGCCTCGTTGATGCAGCCGGTTTTTGAACGCTTGATATATTTCTTTCCTTCTATATCAGAGACCATTGCTTCGATTGTTATAAAATCTCCGCAGATTTGTGAATATACCCCAAGAGGTATGCTACATCCGCCGTGCATAGATGTAAGTATGCATCGTTCGGCCTCGACTGCAATTCGAGAATGTTCATCGTTGAGCTGTGAGACGAGGCCGGCAAGCTCACTATCGGTTGTGCGAATCTGGACAGCCAATGCCCCCTGTGCCGGGGCAGGTAGGAAATCCCTGGGCGGCAGAATTGCAGAGATTTTATCAGCCAGACCAAGCCGGTTCAAACCCGCGCAGGCAACAATGGCCGCATCAATCTTCCCAGAGGTAACCTTTGAAACCCTTGTTTCAACGTTGCCCCGCAAAGGAACACATTTTAGGTCATCTCTAAGCCGGTGCAACTGCGCAATGCGTCGCAGGCTCGATGTTCCTACGGTTGCCCCGGCCGGCAGGGCAGAAATAGAGGTCGCTTGACCTGAAGCGATTAACGCATCGGCAACAGAGTCCCTTTGGGGTACTGCGGCAACTACCAGCCCTTCCGTACAGGCCGTGGGCAGGTCTTTGAGACTATGAACGGCGATGTCAGCCCTGCCATCGAGCAGCGCATTCTCAACTTCAGAAGTGAAAAGGCCGATGGACTTTGATTTATATAGAAAGTTTGATTTATCGCGGTCACCTTTTGTTGATACTTTCACTATGGATATTTCAATGCCGTCGATTAGATTTTTAAGCAAGCTGCAGATATGGTTTGATTGTATCAGAGCCAGCTTGCTGGCGCGGCTTGCAATCTTGAGGGGTCTCATTTTTCAGCTTCCAAAATCATTATTTGACGGTTTTTGAGATTTTTACACGAAAACCGACGCAGATTCAAGCATTTCCGGAATTTCTTGTCTATGCAAGACAAAGGACAGCTCGGAGAATTGAGAGAACTGTGAAAAACTAATTTGCAATTGTGAATCAAATTCATTATAAAATAAATCATCCTGGGCGGTTTTCCCGTTTCTGAGAAGGGATTGATATTATATTATGACTCAATGTGCCCATCGAGTATGTTATATCTGTTAAACAAACAATGAAAAACTGTATATCCGATATTGAGCAGAAGATTCTTGCTGCTCTTCAAGAAGGATTGCCGAAAAGTCAAAGTCCATTTAACGATATGGCCCAACAGCTCGGTATAGAAACAGGGCAGTTGCTGGCAGTATTGAAAGACTGGAAAAGACAGGGTAAGCTTCGACGAATAGGGGCAATAGTGAATCATTTCAAAGTTGGCCTGGGCGCTGGAGCAATGGTGGTCTGGCAGGTGGAGCCCGAACGAACCAAGGAAGTGGGCGAGATTTTGGCCAGGTTTAGGGAGGTCAGTCACGCCTATGAACGCTATACCGATAAAAATTGGCCTTATAATGTCTATACCATGGTCCACGGGAAAAGCGACGAAGATGTTCAGAAGACGGTTCGACGAATGAGCCAGGCATCCGGGATTTCAAATTACCGAATACTGGTTACCGAAAAGGAGCTAAAAAAGGTGCCGCCAATATATATTACACAATTAGACAGATACGCAAAATACTAACGAAGAGGGGCAAAAATGTTAGCTCTACCAATACCGGAAATAATCATATTTACATTTGTGATAGCGTTATATCTGGCAGCAGCTATTGTAGGCATTATTCAGTTGCCAGCCGGCGGCGAAAAATATAAACGCTTCCTTTTGCCTCTGGTCTGGCTGGCGGTAACATTGGAAGCTGTAATGCTTATATTTAGAGCTGTGGCGATTGAAGCGGTGCCACTAACAGGACTGTTTGAGTCAATGATTGTATTTACCATTGTATTTGGCCTAATATACCTGTTTGTCAGTATTGCTGTCCAGCAGGTGTGGTTCAGTTCGGTAATGGTGTGGGTAATTTTCGGGTTAATCATTTTGGCTGCGGCTGTCGCCGAACCGGCCTCGCAGGCACACGCCGCAGCCGCTACGCCCTGGGCGATTGCCCACGGCATTGCAATGATTCTCAGCGGGGCAGCGGCAATGCTCGCTGCAGCAAGTGCCGTGCTTTGCCTTATAGGCAGGCATAAGCTCAAGCGAAAGAAAGTCCTGCAGGTCATCGGAAGAGTACCCAACATCGAGAGGCTCGAGCGAATGAATCTCTTTGGCCTCAAGGCTTGTTTTGTATTGATGACGTTTGGGCTGGCAGGTGGGATTGGGCTGGCGGCAACCTCGACCTCGCTCAATATGACCGCTTATGACTGGCTCACAGATGCCAAAATTGTCCTTATCACCCTCGTCTGGCTGCTGCTGGGGCTGATTCTGGTTCTGTGGCGCACGGTCAAATTAAAAGAAAAGACGATTGCTTACGTAACGCTTGTTGCCTTTGCATTGATTCTATTTGCGGTAGTGGGGACCTCGGTGTTTTGCGGTACAGGGCACAAATTCGGCCTCACCGACGTTAAAACTACCGAACGGACAAGATAAGAACAGAATATGAAGATAGTAGTTTTAGGACTCAACCATAAGACTGCTCCGATAGAGATTCGCGAGAAGCTGGCGTTTGACACTGTGCAGACTACGAAGGCGCTGTGCGAGCTGAAAAACAGGTTCCGACTGGCGGAGTTTGTGTTGATATCGACGTGCAACCGTGTTGAGCTGTATTGTGCCGACAAACGTACCGGGGGGGCTGACGCGGATGACTTAGCTAAGTTCATCTCGGAGTTTCATAATGTAAAGCTGGAGAAGTTTGCTGAGTTCCTGTACTCCTATTGTGATGAGGATGCGGTCAGGCATCTGCTGACGGTCGCATCGAGTCTGGACAGCATGGTGGTGGGCGAGGTGCAGATAATCGGGCAGGTCAAAGAGAGCTACAAGCTGGCCTGTGCGGCCAGGAGCACCGGTAAGATTCTGAATCACTTATTTCACTGTGCCTTTGCTACAAGCAAGAAGATATATACAACTACCTCAATTTCCAGCGGCCGGGTTAGTATTGCCGGCGTCGCGGTAGAGCTGGCTAGGCAGCTCTTTGCCGATATCTCATCCGCGAAAGTGGTTGTTATCGGGGCCGGAGAGATGGGGCAATTGATTGTGCAGCACCTTCTTCAGGTTGGGGCCAGGAATATAACGGTCGTCAACAGGTCTTACGAACGCAGTCTGAGCTTGGCCGGGCAATACGGCATCGCGGTCCGCGAATGGAAAGATGTTCAGAGCCAGCTTGTTGGTGCTAATATCGTAATAGCCTCGGCGACGGTACAGGATTATCTTTTCAGGAAAGACCTATTCAAAAAGATAATGGACGCCCGGCGGGGAAGTACGCTGCTGATTATCGATATTGCCGTGCCGCGAAACTTCGAGCCTTCGATAAATGCACTGGAAGGTGTGTACCTTTATAGTGTTGACGACCTTGCCGAGGTAGTGGAGCAGAATCGAAAGGCCCGCGAACGGGACATCGCCCGAGGAATGGAAATCGTTCTTGAAAATGTTAAAGATTTTATGGACTGGTTCGGGGCCAGAGATATCGGGCCTCTGATAGGTCAGATGAAGGAACAATTCGTCCGCATTAGTCAAAACGAGCTTGAGCAGTTCTTTGTCGGTACAAGGCAGGAAGCTTCATGTAAAGAGGCTATGGAGATAATGGTGAACCGTGTTGTCAACAAGCTGCTGCACTGCGTAATTAAGAATATCAACACTATAGCTAAAGAGAATGGCGCCGCTGAAGCTGCGAGGCTGGTTGATAGCATTGTACGTCAGGCTGAAAAGATATCCTCCCAGCCGGATAGTCAGCCTGCCCCTGCGTCTCCCGACGCAAGTCGGGGCAGCGAAGAGGATAAGCCCTTGTGAAAAAATCTTTAGGGTCAAATCAAATCCTGAGACTTTTGTTTTGGGAAACTACTATAAAATGCAACCTGACCTGCGCACATTGTCGGCGTCTGGAATCCGACGAAGCGGCTTTTAAAGACTTATCAACCGCACAGGCGAAAGATTTGATATCCCAGTTAGCTGAATTAGGCAGGGAGCAGCCTACAATGCCGGTCCTGGTTTTTTCGGGGGGTGAGCCGCTCTGTCGTGATGACTTATTTGAGCTGGTTGGTCAGGCGAAAGCAGCGGGGATTATACCGGCCCTTGCAACCAACGGAACGTTGATAGACGCAATAGTGGCCAAACAAATACGTGATAGCGGAATCGTGAGGGTTGCAGTTAGTCTGGATGGTGCGACTGCCGAGGTCCACGACAAGCTGCGGCAGTTAAAAGGCTCTTTTGAAAGGGCGCTTCAAGGTGCCAAATATCTTCGTGAGGAAGAAATACCTGCTCAGATAAATATCACATTGACTATGCACAATGCCGGGCAATTAGAGGATATTTACGAGCTTGCCAAATCATTGGGCGCGATAGCGGTGCATATATTCATATTGGTTCCGGTTGGTTGCGGGCAGGTCCTGGCTGAAACGGATATGCTTTCACCCGAGCAATATGAACAAAAGATGCTTGAGATTTGCCGCCTGGATAGCCTCGGCGAAATGCAAATGAAAGTAACCTGTGGGCCTCACTATGAACGTATTATCAGACAGCAGGGCTTATATCAGGCCCGTAAATCCGTCGACCCGGCGCCGGACGGGAAGACGGCGAACATCGGCGGTTCTGTTCCGGGTAAAGTCGCGCAGGACGGTGCTTCGCGTGGTTGTCTTGCAGGGCTTGGCGTCCTGTTCGTAGGCCATCAGGGAGACGTTTTTCCCTGTGGGTATTTGCCTGTAAAATGCGGCAATGTCCTTAAACAAAAACTTGCCCATATATGGCATAACAACGAAGACCTTGCGCGAATGCGTAACAGCAATAGCCTTGAAGGCAAATGTGGAGTCTGTGGCTACAGGGAGATATGCGGAGGATGCCGCGGCAGGGCATACGCTGCGACGGGTAATTACATGGCAGAAGAGCCTTTTTGTGCATACATCCCGCCCGAGGCAACGTATTAATGTTGTAAGATTCCGCAGTCGAGTGTAAGCGATGATAAATATCAGCAAATTATATTGCGACCAGATTACGCCGGGCGATTGGCTTCGCTACGGCAAAAAAGGCTCTGGCGAACGCGAGGGTGAAATTGTACCCAAACAAGCATCCGAAAGGCGACCTATTGTTATCTGGAACATCACCAGAGCGTGTAATCTCAAATGTGTTCATTGCTATAACGACAGTGGTGCCGACAAAGCATATAATGAATTATCAACAAGCCAGGCGAAAACCCTCCTGGATGACTTTGCGCAGTTCAAGGTGCCTTCGGTGCTGTTCTCTGGGGGTGAGCCGTTAATGCGGCCTGACCTGTTTGAACTTATTGAATATGCAGGCCAGCAAGGATTGCGTACGGTTATTTCTACTAATGGGACACTTATAACTGCTGATGCAGCTAAGAAAATAAAACAAAAGGGAGTTTCGTATGTAGGTATCAGCCTTGATGGAATAGGACCAACCAATGATAAATTCAGGGGAGTACCCGGTGCGTTTGACAGAGCCGTGCAGGGTATAAGAAACTGTCAGGACGCTGATGTTAGAACAGGTCTCAGATTGACTCTAACCAGGAGGAATGTCCAGGATTTAGAGGCCTTGTTCGACTTCTTTGAAGCAGAGAATATCGAAAGGGCTTGTTTTTACCACTTTGTGCCGAGCGGCAGAGGAAAGGCTATCGCAGATGATGACCTTACTCATGCCCAAAGCAGAGATGCAATCGAGACAATATTAGCCAAAACGAAACTGTACAAACAAGCCGGCAGGAAAACGGATATATTGACGGTTGATAACCATGTTGACGGCGTTTATCTGTACCTGAAATTACTTGAGGAAGACCCTGCTCGTGCAGCCGATGTCTGGAAGCTGCTCGTCTGGAACGGCGGGGGAATGTATAGCAGCGGTGTTGGAATTGGGTGTGTTGATTTTAACGGCAAGGTGCATCCAAATCAGTTTTGGGGACACTACGACTTAGGAGATGTGCACGAAAGGTCTTTTAGTGAGATTTGGCTCGATGCAAATGAGCCTTTGCTCATCGGTTTAAGGAACCGCAGGGAGCATATCAAAGGACGCTGTAAGCTTTGCCGATTCTTTGAGGCCTGTGGCGGCAGTCTGCGAGTGCGGGCGGATTTGTATTTCGGCGACCCCTGGGCCCCAGACCCGGCATGTTATTTGACAGATGATGAAATCGGTCTGGACACTGATAAACAGGAAGAATTACGGCGCACGGGAAAGCTTTTCCAGATGCCTGAATAAATATTGATTATTGACTATTTACTATTTATTATTAGTCAATAGTCAATCGTCAATATTCAATAGAAAATTGAAAGTTAGGGTGCTTTTATGGATGAATTGGATTGCCGCATACTCGATGCACTTCAAAATGATTTCCCTTTGAGTGAAAGGCCCTATAAAATCATATCGCGTAGATTGCAAATTCCTTGCGACCAGCTTTGGGACAGGATTCAGAGATTAATGGCTGAGGGGATAATTCGCCGAATTGGAGCGAGTCTTGATTCTCACAAGTTCGGCTTTTGCAGCACCTTAGCTGCTGTTAGTACCTCAGGTAACCTTGTTGAGCGAGCTGCCGAGATAATAGGCCGGTTCCCCGAGGTAACTCATTGCTATCTCCGTAATGATAATTTCAATATTTGGTTCACTATAATTGCGATTAGCAATGAGAGAATTGAATATATTCTTGAGAATATCTGCACTTCTTTATCGCTTGAAAGTTCGCAAGTCCTTAATTTACCTGTGAAGTATTTTTTCAAGCTCGATGCTCGTTTCAACGTCATATCTTAACCTCAAGAATTGCAGCCTTACACGGTTGGTGAAGTTTGTTTCAGTGTCACGTTAGAATTCGTCGTAACTTGGTGTTATCAATCGCAGAATTTTAATGGCGCAAGCCATCCTGTGGATTGTCAGCCAAATCCTGGCTTATGGTGTCGGCTCTGTCGGCGGAGGATATAGACGAATATCGTCAAAGTACATTTTACCTGAACCACCAGCTACCGGATTCTTCTTGTTGCCGAGACCGAGAGCGAGCGTATTGACATTGGCAAGATTCACGCCCTGGTCTGCAAAGGCCTGCAGGTCGATATTCCATTCCGTCCAAGCCTCTATCTGAGCTGCATTCGGATTATCGTGGAACACCACCGCAGTCGGGCCATTAGCATTGGCCACAGCAACATACATCGGCTCGGGAGCATTGTCAGTATCGCCATAGAACCAAAGTGTCAATACTTTAACTCCTTCCTCGGTCCAATCTCGCGGGTAACTCAATGTCAAGGTCGCTTCTGAATATTTGAATTTGTCCGGCTTGTTATTGTCGTAATTATACGGCATTGATTGGTGGCCACTGTGGACGGAAAAATATTGCTCCATATACAAAGGATCGAGTTCCCCTACGATTGAGCCGGTTCCGTTACCGGGATAGTAGCGTTCAGAGCCAGGCTTGCCGTAGCCTAACCCATCGTGCCATGAGTACCAGATCTGATTATCGAGCTCATCGTAATCCTCAAAGTCGTCCACGACAAGGAAGTTGGCTGTTGTAAAGCTCCAGACAGGGCCTATCCACGGACTGTCTGGATTGATGTTATTGACCTCATCAATACGCCAATAATAAGTGGTCTGCCAGTTAAGTAATCCAGGGTCATAGCTCTCATCCCCTCTGGGACTGGTACCTTTATACTCCGGCGAACTGGTATTGGCATTATGTACGACCTCTTTTTCTGTGCCGAAATAAACCTCGTGCGAAGCAGCAGACACTCCCGGCGACCAGGTAAGAATCTGGGTATGTTTTACATTCACAGCGCCATTAGGCGGCTTTAGGTTCACAACGGCGCCCTGAGTAGTAAAGCTCCAGACGTCGCCTTTATACGTAGCGATGGCATCGAACTCATCGACCCGCCAATAGTAAGTCTTACCCAATTTAAGTGGGCCGGGGGTATAAGTTGCCGGTCCTTGTGGAAGTCCTCCAGTGGCATTGTTGACATCGTAAAAGTTGTCGCCAAAATATACGGTGTGTAATTTCGCATCGAATCCTGCTGTCCAGCTAAGCACCACATTGGTGTCTATAAATTTGGCGCCATCAGCCGGCTTGGGGTTATAAGCTGCCTTGGATGGAACCATAAAGCTCCAGATATCGCCTTTGTGTATTGTAGTGCCGTCGGCCTCAACTTCGTCAATCCGCCAGTAGTAAGTCGTGCCCGGAACAAGACCGTCCGGACAGGGAGAACCTGGAAAACCGGCGGCAAAATAAATTGTGCTCTGGTTGCCTTGAAAGGTCTCGCCGGTGCCCTTGCTCACATCGTCAAAATTGTCGCCGAAATAGACATCGTGCGAGACCGCAGTATCTCCCGGCAGCCAGCCGAGGCTAACCCACGTATCCTCGTAGAGGGCACCATCAGCCAGGCTGGGGTTGTAGGCCTTCGGACCTGCTACCAGCTTTTTTATCTCGTCTAACGTCAACGCCTTATTATAGATGCGGACGTCATCGACAAGGCCGGGAAAATAGTTTTTGTTACTGAGTCTGACACCTATTCTCACATCATCAACTGTCGCTATGGCTCCAGCCTCACTACCAATCATCCGGCCATCCAGATACCAGCTCCCCCCGCTGCCGTCATACGTAGCAGCAAAATGATGCCACTGCGTATCAACGGCACAAATGACAGCCTCCCAGCCATAAACGTGGACAACATAATTGCCCCCGTCGTCCACCTCTATATCGAAATATGTGCCATCGCCACTCCCTTTCTGGGCGAAGCCGAAAACAGTTGTCCAGCTTGGTATGTCCGTGGTGTTTGCTTTGGCCCACCCGGCGAGCGTCCTGGGTGCAGTTCCGCTTATTCCGACTCTGCCGACATCCACGTAGTCGCCGTCACCGTCGAGCTCCAGCGCGCCGCCTATTTTTCCAACCACCCACCGCGGATTGCCAAAAAGGGTACCGGGGTGATTATTACCGGAACTATCGGTGACGTCGCCGTCAAGCTTCCACCAGCCAATAAGATTAATATCGGCAGCATCGGTCCCGCTTACCAGAACCAGACTCATAACCAGAATAAAAGGAATTAAGTGAATAAACTCCCTCCACATAATAATCCTCCTTCTAAGAGCATATATAGATTATTAACTGACTGAAATGTAAAAACTCCACTGCGAAGCGCAAAGTTTTTTTAAAACCTTTGTGCCGCACCAATTGAACCTTGCTGTGGGGATGCGACCCACAACCAGTCTCAAACCTTCAAGTCCGGACAATTGGTGCGGCATAATAACTCCTCCTCTATCGAAAAAACACAAAGAATCCACAGGTCGGAGGCTCAATATCAGCAAATACCTGCCCACTCGACCCTTAGGCTGCCCTTTTGACCTCGCTCAGTGCTATCGTTGGTGCAAAACAAACCTTTTTTGCCCAGAGCAGGCACTACGCTGTTCCGGCCTCAACAATTTTATTTATACCAAATTAACCACATCCCCGTCAAGGAAAATCTTTGGAGCAGCGTGGACGCAAGGACATTACTTTTTGAGGAGATTGTGAAGAAATGCGGTAAGGGCAAGGAGATATTTCCCCAAAGATTGCACAATTACAGCTTGCCTGTAAAATACTCTTTGATAAGGATTTTTCCTGTAAAATTTGAGAGTATCAGGCGCTTATCAATGGTGGCACTACCTCCTGGAGTCGAGCAATACTGGAATCCGAAGCTTCTCTCTTATTTCGATTTTATCTCATCAGCCGCCAAGACCTGCTAAGTGCATTGCAATAAATGCAGCAAGATTCGTGTCAGCACCCTCCAACGCAGGTGCAACGTACTTGTCTGTTACTAATGCTACGGCCTCATCTAACGACCATCCCATATCGGTGCTGAGGACTCCGATATATTCTGCGAGAGCATCAAGCCATTGTCCGGCTGTGGCATAATATGTGTTATCACTGCTGTGGCGTGCTATTGCGTCGGCGATTGATGCCATTTGCTCTTCAGATAGTGGAGCCGTTGCTGAAACAAATTGATTTACTGTCATTACCAGAGCAGCTATATAAGTTCCTTCGATATCTTGTAGAATTGTAGCTGCATCCCTGAGTCTTGCACATGCGTCGCACGGTTGTATGTCCATATCAAAGGCCATCGTAATTGCTGCCCAAATTTGTATCTTCCTTTCGTCTATTCCAAGTTCCTCAGCCGCCCACTTCATTAAAACCGGACAGCCCAAAATGTCCAATTCTGCGTTATCACCAATCGGTGCCGCCTCAGTAATTATCCTGTCTCCGCCGCCATCCCCATCTCCGTCACCGTCACCATCCCCGTCGCCATCGCCGTCACCGTCTCCATCGCCGTCACCGTCACCATCTCCATCGCCGTCACCATCACCATCGCCGTCACCGTCGCCATCGCCGTCACCGTCGCCATCGCCGTCACCGTCCCCGTCGCCGTCACCATCTCCGTCTCCATCCCCATCTCCGTCGCCGTCCCCATCACCATCGCCGTCACCATCACCATCGCCGCCGTTACCTTCGGCGTTGATTATAATTTCTGCAGTATCTCCACACTTTGTTTCTTTAGCCGACTCATAGCTCTCCACGTGAGCTTTGTCGGCATCAGCCGAAGGTTTTGCTGCTTCTGGCCCGAAGTTGATATTTCCCCATGCATCTACCTCTATAGTCGCTTCAGATTTACCCTTGTTTGAGGCTTTCGCCATCGCTGTTAGATCGCCGTTTATAAATACATCCCCACTTGTAGGCTCATCATTAGTACCTGCGTAAATCCTGACATCGGCTGTGGTTACGCCATCTAGAAGGGAGTCTTCCTTACCGTGAGAATAGGCGCCAACGTCACCGTTGAGAACCACATCTTCACCGGCACTTAAATATATTGTGGCTTGTGCATCTGCCCCGTTTGGAACATTCAGTATCGCAGCTCCCTTCTTGCCGACCGAAACATTACCGTTAATTGTCAGGCTGCCGGAAGCGTCAATATCAATTTCACCAGAACCCCATCCACTTGTAATACGCAGGTCTCTTGTTGTTATGTCACCTCCATTCTCAGTGGTAACAATAATTTTACCCGAAGGAACTTTATCTTTACCGCCTTCTTTGCCGGTCTCCAGGCTGCCGATATCAATACCACCTGCACCGGCTTCAAGAACAATATTGCCCAGAGTCGTTGCTATAGTGTCGCTCTTATCATCGAAGGAAATCGAACCGTTGGCGCCGGTTGCATGAAGCTCAATATCACCCGTGCCGCCTGTGATTTCATCATCGAGTATATCTTCAACGGTGATGCTTTCCTCTGCTTCTATAAGAACGTTCGTGCCGGCCTGTGAATCAGTTTCAATATCTTTTTCATAGACGGTGTCCGGAGCACCAAGATTCTCACCATTTGCTACAATAACGTGTAAAGGGTCAATCAGTAAAGTGCCTGCCCTGCCGTTTGCCGCCGAGGCATCAACGTTACCGGCAAAAACAAAGTCATCACCGCTGATTTCTACAAATCCGCCGTTGCCTGACTCGCTGCCGCCCTTTGCTTCAATCAGCGAGTCTTTGCTTAGGATAGCCGTACCTTCGGACTGCACGATTATTTTGCCGCCGTCGCCGTTGGCACCGGCGTTTGCCGTGGTCAGGCTGCCTGAACCAAGCACGACTTCTTCAGTGGCAGTCAAGCTGATACTGCCGCCATCGCCTTCGACGGCATCTGCATTGATTGTGCCTTTGTTTTCGATGCGTGCCGCACCGACCGTTATTTTCCCGCCGCAAGGCGTCCTGTGGACTGCCGCCGTAGCGAGAGTGCCGATATTAGCGACAGCCCTGGAAAAGGAATCACCGGCGGCAAGAACTATTGTCCCCCCTTCAGCGTTGATTAAACCTTCGTTAGTAACATCAGCAGGCACATCCGACCCGTCCGGCGCCGGGTCGACTGATATTTGAGTATCCATCGGCTCTAAAATTCCAGCGGAGTCAACTTCAACAAAGATATTTTCGCCCGGCCTTCCGAGCAGCAGCCTGTCACCGGCAGCCATTACAACATATCCTTCTGGACTTGTAATTATGCCGGTATTTAGGACCTTCTTGCCTATCAGAGCAACGCTCTGGGCGGTAATATCACCCTGATTGACGACCACGCCATTGCCGCCGGCAAATGCGTATTGTCCGTTCATAAAGTCGGTGTTCGTTATATCCAGGCTGGAGCCGACAAATTGATTGGCCTGAATATAGGCGGTGGGGCCAAAGACAATGCCTCGCGTATTAACAATAAATACACAGCCGTTCTCAGCAAACAATGAGCCGTAAAACTGCGTAGGGCCTCCGTTAACGACTCTGTTCAATACAGCAAAATTACTTTCCCTCAGGAAATTGAGAGTCTCGTTATAAGAAGTGTCCAGACTATCCCAGTTGAGCACGGCCCGGCTGGAGAGCATCTGTACATTGGTAGTGTTGCCGCTTTGAACGACAGCGGCTGAACCTGACACAACATCTGCGGCAGTCGGCGTGGCCTGCGCAACTGGAAGTGACATATTGAAAAACACCCAGTATGCCGTTATGCACGCTAGGCTTTGAAAATATCTTTTGTGCAATCTTCTTATGATTTTCATCACCTATTCTCCTCCTCCCCCCTACATCAATTTTAATTTTACACGTTTGCCCCCCCTTAAATTTCAGTCTCATCTGTCACGGCAGCCCCAAGCTGTGCTTGAGGCTGCCGTGCCAGGCGAAGTTGCTACCATCGCAACATAAGGTTTACACTCAGTCGGCCTTTTCCTCTCTGGGTGTCGTCTGTTGCTTTGAGCGGAATGCCGTAATACACACCTGCGCTAAAATTATCACCAAGTTCCAGCACCGTACCTATGCCCATCGAAAGGAGGCTCTCTGCTCCCTTTTCGTTGCCGAGGGGGTCTTCTATTTTTGCCCGCCCAAAGTCAATAAACGCCAACGGGGCCAGTTTTTTGAGCTGAAGTCTCTTGGATTCAACTTCCTCCGGCCCTGCCCCCGCCGACAGGCGTCCTCCGTAAGTCCCGAAAGGGACGCCTTGCGGCGGAGTCCCAAGGACTGTGGAGAGCGAAGTCGAGGGACTGGATTCGTCAGTTTGCTTAGACTGGTTATATTTCACTAAGTCAAACTCATATTGAGCCGATGCGAGTACGCCTCCATCGGCAACGATTTCATATTCATCATAGCCTCTAACAGAGTACATTCCTCCGAAGGTAGTCATTTTTGCAGGGACTAATCGTTCGTTGGACTTTATATACCTGAAAGAGCCTCTTAGCTGCTGAACTTTATTTTCGTCCAGGTATCTATTGTGGTTGGCTAAGATGTTATAAATACTAAAGTCCGGTTCTGCGCCCGTTCGGGCAAGAGAGAACTCCGCAAGGTCCGAACCACCCATACTTCCAACCCTGTTGAAGGTAAAAGAGGTTCTTGACATATCATCAGAGCGATGGATATCAATCCCGATTCCCCATAAATCCATCTTAACGTTACTGCTGAGAAACTCAGGGAACAATGAAGGGGTGATTTTGCTTCTTTCGTGGCTTAGAGAGCCGGTAACATCAAAGAACCAGCCGTTCGTCTGAAAGACGTTGTAACGCAATACGCCGCCATAGAGTGAACCGCTGCCGAGGAAATTGAACAGACCGGCCTCCGGGACTATATCGAACTCACTATATCCGCCGTAAAGCCCAAGGCGAAGTCGAGGCCCCATTAGTGGAAAATCGTAGCTTCCGAACAACGAATAAGTGTCGTCTATGCTCGAATCTACAGGTGCCTGATAAACAGCGGTGAATCCGTCATCTATGCCAAGCAGATTGGTGTTGATTAGGCCGATTCTTGGAGACCATTGCCTGTCCTTTGTACCGGAATTATCGAGCTGGATAAAATAATGCCAGGGATTCGTTTCATAAACATTGTACCCTACGCTCAGTGTATTGGGCTCCGTGCCCCTCGAAACAATGGCTGCTACATATCTGTCGGGATTGAGATTGAGAAGATTGACGAAATCATCCAGTGCTTTGCGGTTTGCAAGCTCACCCATTTTCAGCGGCGACCACTTCTGGATGGTAGAACGCCGAAGATAACCCTTTTCAACCTTGTTCTGTTCCGCATCGTAAAATTCTATTTTGGCTTCCGTAACCGGGGATTCGAGAACTTTTATGAATAAAAGCTCATTCACTAACTCAACACCGTCTCTAATCGACGCTTCCGGCACATAAACATATATACCCGCGTAATGATTGTCCTCGTACACGGATAGTATATATTGCGTTAAGCCCTGAATAGTCCTTGTCGAAATCATTCGAGGCAGGCTTGGCTGTGATATTATGTCATGGATGACTCTCAGGTCATAAAGATATTGGCTTTCGGCCTTCAGCAAAGGCTTATCAGAGGCGTTATATACCAGAGGCATCCCCTCCAGCAGCTTTTCAGTTGATATGAGGGTGTTGCCGCTGATGAGCAGCTCCCTTACAGTCAGGCGTGGGCTTGTATCTTCGGGCAGATTCAGTTGCTCTATCTGCATCTCACGCTTGGTCTTATCGGACGGGGCTTGTGGAGATTTTTGGGGAGCATTCGCAACGCACACAATTGACCCTAAGAAGATGAAAACAAGACATACATTACTTATTGCGCTATTCATAATAGCTACTCCTTAAGCTGGTTCGGGATAAAACCACTATCCCTTCAAAAGAATTCTCCGAACCAGAAACCTCCCGTGTTGAAGAAAAACCCGGCCCCTAATACATAGATCCGCAACAAAAAACAGTATAGCAGAAAGGAATCTAAAAGGCAAGAAAAATCCGTTTTTCTCTTGTGCTATTTTGGTCTTTTTGTCGTTTATAAGTCGTTATTCGAGCAGCCAATAAACTATGTGACCTCTCAATTACTCCCTTTTTGGGGAGATTTTACTACGCAGCCACTTGATGCTCTGCTCAACTTTGCCGGGTGCTGCTTCACATTCTATGGAGAGGACGCCATCCCATTTGATTTCTTTTAGCAGTTCGATACAACCGGCTATATTATCGGCATTGACCCCCTCACCGATACTCACCACAGACGAGGCGATTCCTGTCTGTCCGCCCCGCACAGCCTTCGCAAGCTCTTCGCTGACATCCTTGATGTGGCAATGCGAGACTTTGTCTCGAAACCGCTTGAGGAACTTCACCGGGTCTTGACCGGCGATGAACACGTTGCCCGTATCAAAGTTTAGCCTCAAATAGGGCGAGTCGAAAAAGCTGAGGATTTGCTCCATAGTATCTGGATTTGTCGTGTAAGGACCGTGCGGCTCGACATTAATGATAATATCATATCTCTGGGCCCATTCCAGCACTACTCGATAGTACTGCTTCATAAGAATCATTACTTCGTCATCGGTGTATCCCTGAGGCTTGCGCCCGCCGTCGGTGGTGTCCACGCATGGGCATTCAAGCGCCTTAGCGAACTGAATAGCTCGAATGGTGTAGCCGATACCGCGGTACTGACCCTCCGGAGACGACATCGGGTAGGCCGCATCAAGTTGCGAGACCTTTAATCCCATCGAGTCCAGGTATCGTTTGAGTATCAACGGGTCGGAATGAAGCGGTATGTGGGGATTATACCCTAACGCCTGAACGAAGTAGTCCCCATCGATTGTACCGAATTCCACATACTTCATACCGTGGTCCTTAGCGAACCGGCAAGGGACCTCGTACGGCACATCGAAGTGCCGCCAATTATCGACATGCATACCTAATTTTATCATAGTCTTACTCCTATTTTCAATTTTCTATTGAATATTGACAATTGACTATTTCAAAAATTGAGAACTTAAAATAAATAATAAACAGTAAATAGTCAACAGTCAATTAAAAGGCTTCTAACGGGGTTCGCACAGGTTTTGCCCGTTATAGGATTTCTCCCGAAGGAATGCCTCTTGGTCATAGCGGCGCGAGCGGCCAAAGAATCATCACTATCCAAATCAGCCGGACACTATATCTCATCATCGAATCCGTACATGCGTACAGTAGGACCGGTGTCTTCCCATTCTGTTGGTCTGCAATCGCGAGCTCCAGTCCCGAAGTATATCAGACGAATGTTCTTTGCCCGAAGCTCATCAAGTATTTGCTGCGAGATACCGGGCTCTAATTGGGGCTCGAAAAGGAAGTATTTTGGGCAAAGGTGCGCTCCGCCCCCCACACTCTGTGAGAAAAATCCTGTAAGGACAATCGGCTCGGTAGTCAGACCTTCAATCCGTGTCGTATCGAATTGTACGGACGTGGGGTTATCATAGAAAAATCCCCATCGTACATAGATATGGGTCGTGATGGAAACCCCCGTATTTGGGTCATTGAACAAGCACTCCTCAGCTACTTCATCCTCTCTCGGTTGCCACGGTCTGTATAGGGCCGTGGAATCAGTAGTCGTTGTCTGAGATTCATCCAGTGGCAGTGGCTGTTCGTACTCCACTTCAACCGTCGGTCGCAGTTCATCTTGAGTTATAACTGGGTCACTGAGCGTCCTTTGGAACAATGGCTCTGTTCGTAATCTATAAGTACGCGGATTGGACAGGTGCAGGAAGCGCCAGCTATCGACTGTGCTGAAGTTGTCAAAATCCGTCTGCGGTTCTTCGTAAGTATGTCTAAAGTCGGGTAGTGTTGTCATTTCTCCTGAAACTCGTTGAATGCGCCCATCGGCGACGTACTCGATTTCGACATCGGTATAGAGACATTGCTGAAGGTTTTCCTTTGTGAGCCAGATATTTTTGGGCCTGAGCGTCCATCGTGATTTGAGCCTGTGGTTCGTAAATACGTTCCCGCCTCTGCCCTGCAGGCTCCAGTACTGTCCGGGTTCGCCGAAAGGCGTCCGGCAATTCTGCCGGACTGCGAGCAGGAAGGGCGTTGAGTACTGAGTGTTTCCAGACCGTGGGATTTCGCGAATTTGTTTTATAATGAGTTTGCCGTTCAGTCCGGCAGCCTGACGGACCGGCGCAACCTTCTTGAATTCGAAATCAAGCAGCAAGTCGTCTTTTTGCTTTAGCTGACTATATTGCTCGGCTGCTTCGACAAGCAGCTCGTACAAATCGATGTAGTCCTTTTCCCACTGCATAACCGTGCCTTGACGCAGCGGCACTAAGCTCGAGTTCTGAATCACCCACGGCGTTATGCCCCAGAATCCGGCGTCTATCCTCACCAGCTCAGGAACTGCATCTTCCGGTGGATTCGTAATGGATACGGCCCCAAGCTGGCACGAGATATTAACGTTCCAGCCTAAGCCCGGGACTTTTTCCAGAGTCGCCACGCCGTTGGCAAGTTCGGTCTCATCCGGGAACGAGTGATGTACCAGCAGTGCCATTCCGACATCCGTCTCTTTGATGCCGTATTTGAGTCTTTCGAGAAAAGCGTTGTCATTGTAAAAGCTGGCAAAGACCTTACGAATGGCCGAGAAAACGCCGCGTTCACTGCCATTGGATGAGTCGCACGCACACGGGCCCGCACTGTCATCGTCCAAATCGTCGGCAAGGCAGCCGCTATAGCTTTCATATAGGCCGGCACCGGTGAACTGTTCGCTGTCTTCGACATTCGTTGAGCTTCGAAAGCGTATATTGATGTTCGGGTCGAACCCAAAGCCTTGCAGGGCCTCAACAACGGCATCCTGCAGCTCCGGGCTGAAAGTAGTGATGTAAGAGTTCCTGAACATGTTTCGAATCGTTGCCAGTTCAGTCGATAGGGCCTTCATATCTGAAGGTGGATACGTGGTGTGCTTAGACAGTCGGATAGAGATTTCTTCACGAAGCGTTGCGCCTCTGACATCTACCGGTATCTGCCACTTGGTCGGCTCACCCAAATCATCTGTCAGGTACATGCCATTGAGAGTAACCGCGCTGTCGGAGCCGTTATAAAGTTCAATCCAATCTGGGTATTCGCCCGGCTCATTCGGGTCTTCAATCGTGGTTTCGTTGTCGGCCATGAATTCGTTTATAACCAGGCCTTTGTCGCTGCTATCAGTTGACCCCGTTAGAAGAAAACCGTTGTTTCCCAAGGGGGTTGAGTTGGCTGTGCCTGGAGAAGGGCTATCCAGAAACTGCCATTGGCCGGCGCCATCGATAGTTCGTCCGTAAGAGACATCGTTTGTCTGTGGCCCGAAGCTCAGGCCGTCTATCAAAGTAGTCCCGTCGATGTCATACAGCCCGAGGTCCTCTCCGGACCTGCTTAGCTTAAAGCTGGTGTGATTCGGACCTTGCTCGACATCGCCATCGGCCCAAAAGAGCTTATGTTGGCCTGGTGCAATGGTGATAGGTGCCATACCTGTCCCCACCGACAGGCGTCCTGTGGAGAGCAAAGCCTGTCCCGAGCGAAGCCGAGGGGTCGAGGGAATGGATAACGGCTGCTCAAGGAACGCACCCCAGAGGTCAAATGAAATCGCCATTGCCGCCGGAGAATTCTCCGGTATGCTGCGCCGCAAAATTCCAAAGTTCGAGGCCTTCCCTCCGAAATAGGCAATATCGGATGGGTACAGCTCATTCGTGTCGGCACTTAATTGGCCTTTATGCAATATAGGTTGTATCGTCAGTTGCTGCGTCTGTTTAAGAGCAAGAATGGAAGACTTCTCTTGCTGGTCAAGTAACTCAACATCCAGCAGCTTGACTTTGCACCAGCGTTCCTGGCTTTCGGTTGTAACGGCCAGATACACACAGCAGCCGACAAGCTGTTTCACCCTGACAACATCCGGCTCAAGGAACAGATGTACGAACGGCACGCCCTGTGATTTAGCGAGTATCGCAACGTGAGAATTCGGCGTCGAAGGCATCAACGTGATAATGCCCGCAACGGAAGGAATCTCGGACGGCACTGCGTCGGTCAACAGAATGTCCCAGGGCAGAAGTTCACCGGCCGTGTAAGCCGTTTGAATCTTCTCGCCCGGAAAGAATTTCAGCGCGCCCAGGGTCCAGCCGTCGGAATAGCTCGTGTTTCCCTCGGCCCATTGGGCGGTTGAGCCGACAGGTACGCCCTGGTTCTCGAACCAGTCCCGGTTCTGCTGTGCTGTTGGAAACTGTTCGTATGTGGGGAAGTAGAACGCCTGCACATCAGGGTCGGCTATGACGGAGGCCCTTACGATGTTGAGCATCTCCGCGATTTGTTCTTTGCTATATGGGTCGTAACGCACGAACTGTATCCCATACTCATTAAATGGTGGCTCTTGAAAAGGAGCTAAAATGACGGCACCGAGAACAGCCTGCTGTCCTTGCTCATAGAGAGTTATACTATCATATTCCGGCAGACTCATTCCCATAAAAGGCTCAAGACACTCAGCGGCAAAATCGTAATGGTAAGTATATTGTTGGGAATCCTGATAATAGACTGTGTTCGGGTCGAATCCTTCCCGGATAATGATAGTGAACTTGATGTAGGCGGGCGATGTCCAGCTTTGGTATGGGTCATCCGGGTATAATATTTCGTTTTTCCAGCTCTGAACGGGTTCATCGTTCACTGCGGACAGAGGCGATACGACAATTAGGATACACAAAAGAACACACAACCTTGATTGCATTGCATAAGCTCTTTTACCCATTTTAATTATTCTCCGTTTGCCACCCTCCCTGAAATGTGGTATTTAGGCCGGTACGTTAATATTATACTTGATTGGCACTGTGTTAGCAAGAGCGCAGGACCACGAATTGCCTGCAAGATACCCGCAATTATTTAATTTATTTTTGTTGATTTTTCGTTGTCATCTTAATACGGTAGAACTTTTGTGGGGTATGTTCTTTCGTCTCTTAGGATTTATGCCCCTGATAAAGCGAAAAAGAGAGATATTATTTAAACGGCTTGTAAACAGGCCAAGGAGAAGTAGAAGTGAGCACAGGCATCGTAAAATGGTTCAGTTCAAGAAAGGGATTTGGTTTTATTGTCCCGGATGACGGCGGTGAGGACTTGTTTGTCCACCACTCGGAAATTAAGACAGATGGTTATGCATCACTTGAGGAAGGTCAAAAGGTCGAGTTTGAGGTCGGACAAGGCAAAAAAGGCCCATGTGCGACCAACGTAATCCCTACCTAAACTCACGTTGGGCTTGCCCCCGACAGTCGCTATCGTGGGCTTGAGAGCCGAAAGGCCCTGCTGAATAGCGGGGCCTTTTCATGTTTTCTTCTTCGCGGTGATTGTTTTTCATTTCGCCCGCTCTGATAAAGATGACAGGCAGAGGCTTAGTGCTCGAAAAAAACAACCGAGTGGTTAAGATTTTTTAGACTTGTTGTATCGGATTCGTTATAATTCGCAGGAAACGTACCTCAGAGCATAGTTGACCCCGTTGGAAGAAATACGTTGTTTTTTCCCGAAGGAATGCCTTTTGGTCATAACGGGGTTGAGGAGATTCTAATAGAAAATGGCAGTATTGTAATGTCGAAAGAGCACAGAAGGAGAATCGAATGTTATCACACGATATAGGATTGGTTTCGAGACGCGGCTTCATCGCAAAAAGTGCGGCAGTTGCCGCCGTTCTGGCCTCGAGTGCGGATGGAGCATCGCAGGACCGGGAAAAAAAGGAACGGGCAAAAAAAAGGCGCGAGCGTCGAGTCCCATTCGGGCTTCAGCTTTACTCGGTCCGTGAAGACTGCAAGAAAGACCTGCCGGGCACGATTGCCGCCGTGGCAAAGATGGGCTACAAGGGCGTTGAATTCGCCGGTTACTACGACCGCACCGCCGCGCAGCTTCGCAAAATGCTCGACGATAACGGTCTTGTGTGCTGTGGCACGCACACGGCCATAGAGACCTTACTCGGTGACAATCTGCCCCGGACCATCGAGTTCAATCAAACGTTAGGCAATAAGTACCTCATCGTTCCCTCGTTGCCGGAAAAGTACAGGACCTCACGACAGGCCTGGCTCGATACCGCAAAGCTCTTCAACGAGCTGGCAGAGAAAGTCAAGCCGAGCGAAATGCTTGTCGGCTACCATAATCACGGTGTCGAATTCACAGCAATAGACGGCGAGCTGCCCTGGGACATCTTCTACGCTAATACGCGCAAGGATGTTATCATGCAGATTGATTTGGGCAATGCGATGCACGGCGGCGCAGACCCTCTTCCCTACCTCTACCGCTACCCAGGCCGGGCTATTACCGTGCACGTAAAGGAATTCAGCAAGACGAACAATAAAGCTCTCATCGGAGAGGGCGAGGTCAACTGGAAGGCCTTTTTTGCTCTTTGCAAAGCGGTTGGCCAGACCGAGTGGTATATCGTCGAACAAGAGAGTTACGCCTATCCGCCCCTCGAATGTGCCGAACGATGCCTCAGGAACCTCCGTACAATGAATCTGATTTAGCTTATGCCAGCAGTTACACAGCGTTAATAGAAGACGGCTGCTGACAACTTCACAGTTTGAATGAGCAGGAACAGTCCAGAGCAGCACTCAGATTGTCCCTATAATGCCGTTTCTAAAAAGTTTGTGTAACATTCTTTACTTACCGTCATTCCGACCGAAGAGATGTCCCATAAAATCATATCTGCATAGTTAAGAAAACGCCATGGTTTTGCATTCTCTTACAGGTTTCTTATACTTTACATAGCCAGATTATGGCTAAAAGAGCTATGAGAGCAAGCTGGCCTGATTATCAAGGTCTTTATCGTTTCGGAACATTTATAATTATGGATGTGGGAGATTGAACAATGCATTATTTCGAACAAATTAAAAAATGGATTGGTGAGATTATCGAAATTTCTTTGTTGTTAATTGCTCTCGGGGTTGTAGTGGAAATCCTCTTTGGTAGTGCAGTTCCTTTATTTGGCGGGGTCGTCACTAATCTTACCGGGTTGCTTAACACTCTGGGCGAGAATGGGCTTGTTGGTTTAGCCGCTTTGGGTGTCATTCTCTTTCTGTTTCAAAAGAGAAAAGCTGTCGAACAGCGCTCCTATTGACTATTGATTATTTTCTATTGAATTTGAGTGACGTTTTCTTTTCAATAAAATAGAAAATAATCAATCTTATGTCCCTTCACCGCTGCTGGCAAGGTAAGTAGCCTGCTCGGCTGTAAGCTTGTCTATATCTATCGACATTGACTTTAGTTTAGTGAGCTTTTAGACAAGCCCCCAATTGCGACTGTCGGGTGCAAGCGAACAACGGCGCTCGCAGCTCCTGCGCTTTTGCCGAGAGGCATCCTGTGGACTGCCGAAAGGCATCCTGTGGATTGCGATAGCAAGAACGGAGGCAACCTTCTCGAACAGTGGTATGCAGAAGTATTCGGAAACCTTATAATAGTCCGCCTGTCTTGAAGAGGAGAAGAAAGGCTGGTGAAAAAATGCAAACGCATCGGATTCAGTTCACAAGTCAGCGGGCTCTTGTTGGTATTATCTTGTTTTATACTGTTGGAACAGCCATGTTCGCCTGGCACAGGGAGAGAATTGTTACACCAACATCGGCGGGTAGTAGTCCGGCAGAATTGCCGGATGCTGCCCTGTCTGAGATGACGAATCTGCCGGAACCTATGGCCGCAGACCACTGGTATAACGATGCTGCCGGCATCGGCCTATTACTATCGGATGAATCCCACCCCTCGTCCGCAGTCCGGCAGAATTGCCGGACGCCTTGCGGCGGATGCCTTGCGGCAAAGACCGGACGGGATGGAAACGAGTCCGACTTAAATTTGTTTGACGACGTCTTTTGCACTCCGGCAAGCCCCCGATTGCGACTGTCGGGGGCGAGTCCCCAAAGTTCCACAAATTCCTTAGAAAATCCCCAAAGCTACGCACACAATTTCGATATGCTGGACAGTATGGCAGTCCGGCAGAATTGCCGGACCGCAGGAAACATCGAAGAAGATGAGCTAATGTTACATTTAAAAGAAGGGCAAAAAACAATTCCGGGATTTGGCACCGAGCAGTTTTCCGACAGCGGTGATGCTAATGAAACATCTCTGGGCCGGAATATCGAGGAAACAAATGATACAGTGGTAACGAGTGCACCGGCTATGCAAGTACTAACCAAGATTCGAACTCAAGCTAAATGTGTAGAGGCAATATTGAAAAAAGCAGTTATTGAGCCTTATCATATCAACGGTCGAATAGAAGGGCTTCGAATAACCGGCTTGGACAAGATATTGGTGGCAAGAGACCTTCTCCTTAAGAGCGGTGACATAATTCGCGCAGTGAATGGATACCCGTTAAACAGCAAGCGACAAGCTTTCGAGATTTTCAAGAGAGCAAGAACGCGTCCGATTATAAAAATCGAGCTATTAAGAGATGGCAAATCCCAGACACTCCTGTATTACCTTATGTAGGCTATTCGTTGTTGATTTAAGAGGTTTTTATCCGTCGTTCCTCATCGAGTCCGCCTGGTAAATTCAAACGATGAAGATTTATAAAAATTTGGGGTGGAGCGCGGCTTTCCTTTCTGTAAACATCTTCTCTATGCCGTCTATCAGGTCGTTTCCCCGGTTGATTAATTTTGCTATTAACTCTGTGGTATTGACTATTTTCTTGCTTACCTCGCTGAAAGATATTCCTTCTTTTAACATCTTTGCCACCAGCTCTTCGGTGTTTTCTACAATTCCGTTCGTAGCTATACAAAACGGCCCAAATTTTGAGTTTAGATAAATAGGCTGTTCATCAAAAGCGCTGATAACACCTATACCTTTGTTGCCGCTCATATACTTATAAGCGTCGTAGAATTTAGACTTAAACTGGCTCTGGCTTACGTCATGTATCTGACGCGAAAAATCTTCTCCGAGGATTGCAAGGCCACCGTATTCTGTTCCAAGGTGTGAATGATAATCCGTGCCGTAGAAGAGGGTTTCCATACAATTCCCCTTTGAGACTACTCCAAAAATCCCGCTCATATTACATCTCCTTTATGCCTAAAACGGAGAACATATTCTGACTTCTATATTCTGCTTTCTGTCCTCTGATTTCTGTCCTCTGTTTTTTTCTCGGAACAGATGGCCCACGACAGTCGCAATCGGGGGCAAGTGTCATCTCAGGATTGCTTGAGCCGGCCGTCGCGGATAGGCATCGAACGGATACGCACACCCGTAGCAGCAAAGACAGCGTTGGCAATGGCAGGGGCAATCGCAATAATGGGTGTTTCTCCACCCCCGGCTGAGGGAATGTCAGTCTTGTTGAGCAAATGTACATCGATTTTTGGGACATCCTTGAACCGGGGTACCAGATACCCGGCGAAGCTGGCATTCAGGATTTTGCCGTCTTCGAATTGCATCTCTTCTCTCAGTGCGGCGCCTAAGCCCATGATGATGCAGCCTTGTACCTGAGAAAGCAGATTGGCCGGATTCTGGATGGGGCCGCACTCAAAGGCTTCACAGACCTGATGCACTTTTATCAAGCCGATGCCGGAAATCTCAAGAACTATATACCCTGGTACAATTATACTATGAACGCTTATCTGGGCAGCCCGGAAAGCGGCGTCAAAAAATCCAGAGTGATGAAGCTCTCTGAAGTCAAGCGTCCTGCCCAAACATTTTCCTTCACCGAGGAAAGTGCCCTGGTTGATACTCGATATAATGTCTCCGGCCTTAACGATACGTACATGATTCCGGGTGATGATTCTATGGTCGAAGGATGGCTTAGACAGACTGGCAGCTATCAATTCATCAAGCCCGGCCCCGAAGGCGTGGGCCAGTTCTGGGATGTTATCGCTGGTTTTCATTATGCTCCCTCCGGAAATCCGCTCGGCGGAAAAGGCAATTGCGCCTTCCTGGATGGACATGTTGACGCCCATGCCCGTTCCGAAACGTTCCCCTTATCTTGGCCTCACTGATTAAGACGGAGGACAGAACTGACTTCCGATTTCTGACTTCCGACTTCTGTTTTCTGTCTTCTGACTTCCGACCTCTGACTTCTGACCTCTGACTTCTGACCTCTGACCTCTGACTTCTGACTTCTGACGGGCGCCAATCTCCTACAATAGTAAATAGTCAATAGTAAATAGTCAATTTCAACGCCAATTAACCAATCCTCTAATTCCCTAATTCACTAATCCCCTAATCCCCTAATTCCCTAATCTCCAATCTCTAATCCCCCCAACCTGTCCTGAGCAAGCATGTCCTGAGTTCTACCGAAGGAGTCGAAGGATTTATTTGGGGGTCAATTAAAAAACCGCCCTGGCACCGCCAGGGCCTCCGCCTCGCTTAGCCCCGGGTTCCACCCGGGGTTCTCCCCCCAACATCCAGCGACCATCAAATCCTTTGTTCGTATTTCTATGAATCGTGCCCCTTCACATACCGAATCCGCTCTTCCAAAGACGCCTCATCAAAGCAAAACCGCTTATCATACCCCCGAGTCCAAATTCTCCCCTCTAATCCTTTCTCGCGCAGCGCCACCCGCCCGGCTTTCTTGTATCGGGCCACTGCAACTTCAAAGGGCTCGTCTATGCAGTTAACGACTACGTGAACGTGATTCGAACACACTGCGATTGCCAGGATTTCCTGACCCAGCCTTTTCGCTTCTGACAGTATTGCATCTCGCACGACTATCTTGTCTCTCTTGTCGAGCCTCCTAACCCTTCCCTTTAGACGCCTCTGATTAACCTTGTACAGACGCCTGTCTTCTCCAAGCACCTCGCCGTCCTTAATATATCCACGTTTATCTCCCTGCAACCACGTGCCATAAGTCGTCCACGTCAACATATACCCAATCATTCTCGCCATGATCAAAACCAAAAAAACTCGCTCCAATATCATACTATTGGCCCACCAAGAATTGCAACAATCAAAGCCCAACGAACAGAGGTTTTCCCTTGCAAAAAAATCATAATTCACGATAATTAGAATTCTGGAACTTGCGGTAAATACAATATAGTCACATAACTTGTATCAAGGTAAAAGATATGGGCGAGTGGAAAAATACATTAAGCATTGAGGGGGAGTCTTATAAGTTTGGTTTTTGTGGCCATTTGGTTGGTCCGAACAAAGGTTTTATAACTGATTCTGAAAGGCAATATATATTGATTTGCCCATCTTGTAATTGTCCAACCTACTTCCTGGATGATAGTATTCATCGTAAGATTCGTCAAGTCCCTGCCCCTTTGATTGGTAACGAAGTACCGAACGTTTCTGATAAAGACATAGAAGCTCTTTACACAGAAGCGCGAGCCTGTACTGGCAGTAATGCGTTTACCGCGGAAGTTTTGGCTTGTAGAAAAATTTTAATGCACATTGCCGTTAACAAAGGTGCACCCAAAAACAAAACATTTATCGAGTATGTACAGTATCTATCTGACCATAACTATGTTCCACCAGATGCTAAGAACTGGGTTGACCACATTCGCACAAAAGGCAATGAAGCCAATCACGAAATCGCCTTAATGACAAAGGAAGATGCCGAAAATCTAATAAGCTTTATTGAGATGCTTCTTAAAATTATATATGAGTTTCCATCCAGAATAACCGAACCACCAACACTAAAGCCCTAAAAAATAATCAACAAATCGAAAGGAATGAAAATGCCAGCATTTATAGAAAGGGAAAAATCAAGAGAAGTAAATGCACTCAAATTGAAAGAGATGAGCCTGCACGAAATGATAGATTTAGGTCGTGTTCATATATTAAGAGTATGGGGCGGTTGGATTTACTATATCTTTAAGGGGTCTGAGGTTATTTCAGCAGTTTATGTTCCACAGACAAGTTCACAAGAATAATAGCCATAACAATCACAGTCCTAAAAAAGATTTGTCCATAATACTCATATAATTTACCAGTTTGAATTGCCTTAGCAACATTCAAAATTCTCAAACCGCACACCTAATCCCTCTATATTCCACAACGAAAAACATACGAGAACACGTATATTATCAATAAGAAAAAATGCTTGCAAAAAAAGTGCTTTTTTGGCCGTTTTTTTATTGACTTTTGTTTGAAAACTTGTTAAAATACCCACCTGTTAGCCAGCAGGCTAACATGACCTGTCCTGAGCCTGTCGAAGGAAACCGCCAGCAGGCGGCAGTTCTGCGGAGAACCGCACGAATCGTCCCACACCAAAAGGATGTGCTTTTTTGGTGCTGGACACGCCAAAAACCTCTTTTGGAGCATTTGAACATTTGTATTTCGAATTTATTTAGGAATCTTGTCCGCCGTAGTCTTGACGTAGGCGGATAGTGCTTATTATTTAGTATTTCAAACTACCACATAACTCCTTATGCAACAAATACTTATAATCAATCGTCAGTATTCTGTCTTCTGTCCTCTGTCGTCTGTCCTCTGTCGTCTGTCATCTGTCGTCTGTCTTCTGTCGTCTGTCTTCTGCCATCTGCCGTCCGTCTTCTGTCATCTGTCATCTGTTTTAAACAAAACAAACCCAATTCACTAAATGTCCAAATTTATATAAATGTCTATGATACAAAGGATTATGAAAAATTTATCCCTCTGGCGGAGCAAAAAAACAAACCCAATTCAAACCCAATCTTGTCCGCCGTAGGTGGATTGTCGAAAGGGCAAAATTGATGCAAAGTCTGTATTTACAAATGATTACCAAGAAAAATGTGGCTAATGGCTTTGAAAAAACAAACCCAATTCAAACCCAATTTCTTCAAATGCCCAAAATGAACGTAAAATCGCTTGCCAGAAAATCTGGCCAAACCCTGCTTTGGATATATTTGAATCTATTCTTGACGCCTCCAAAGCAAACTGTTAAAGTTCCACCTTCGGTCGTGAACCTGCTTTATTATCATCAACAAAGGAGCTTATATGGAGGCTATAATGGATTGCGAGAAATTCGTCGAAGAACAAATCTCGCAAATCAAGCAAACAGTTGGGAATGCAAAGGCTATTTGCGCCCTCAGCGGGGGCATCGACAGCTCTCTTGTAACGGTGCTTGGCCATCGCGCTCTTGGGCGCCGGTTCAAAGCCATCTTTGTTGACAACGCCCTGATGCGCCAGGGCGAACCCCAGCGGGTGGTCAAGACCTTTGCGGGTATGGGCATACCTGTCGAATTGGTAAACGCCCAGGAAGAGTTTCTTTCTGCGCTGGCAGGCCTGACCGACCCCGAAGAGAAACGCCAGGCCGTCACCGATACGTTTTATGCAAAGGTATTCTGCCGTCTTGTCAGGGAATCGGGCGCGAAGTTCCTGCTCCACGGTACCATTCTGACCGACATCGAAGAGACAATAGCCGGTATCAAACGTCAGCACAATATTCTTGCTCAGCTTGGCATCGACCCTGAAGAAGCCTACGGCTATTCGGTTATCGAGCCGCTCAAAACCTTGCGAAAGGATGGTGTTCGCGAGGTCTGTGAGTTTCTCGGCCTGCCGGCCGAAATCTCCCGGCGAATCCCATTTCCCGGCCCGGCACTGGCGGCCCGTATCGTGGGCGAAGTAACACGCCAACGGCTGACCACCGTAAGGGCTGCTACAGCAATTGTCGAAGAAGAGCTTAAAGATAGTGGAGCGTTCCAGTATATGGCTATATTGCTGAACGACCGCGCAACGGGAATCCGCGACAACAAGCGCGAATTTGGCCAGATTATTGTTGTCCGTTGTATTGAAAGCACAGATGCAAGGACCGCAACGGCGACCGAACTTCCCTGGGACAAGCTTCAGCGTATTTGTGAGCGTATCATTAGTGAAATTGAAGATGTCAACCGCTGCCTATACGACTTGACTCCAAAACCTCCTGCAACAGTAGAATACATATAAGATACTTAGCCCGGCAGAAATGCCGGGCTTGCCTTGTGTTCTCAGAGTCAAATATTATTGAGGACACCAGGCCTCAATCGTGCGTAACCGCATTTGAATTTGTCGTAGGATTTGGAATTTAGTGCTTCTCCCGTTAGTCCTGTGGACTTTCGGGACTGTGGACCGCGTAACTTTTCAATATCCCTTGCTACAATCTCTGCAATAATTCGCCTCTGTTCTGGTAACGTCCCGGCAGAATTGCCGGACTGAATAGTATAGCCTATTGACTCAGCTTCACGTCCCTGGGCTGGAAGTTCACCCCGCCCATCGGATGGACAGGGTTCGGTTTTTTTGCCCGCAGCCCTGTCTTGCGACGGGATTTGCTGGGGCTTGCCGGGGGCCTTTCTTCTTATCGCCGTGATTTTTCGCTGCTCGGCCATAATCTCCTCGGCCAAGTCAAACTTCGGTATTTCAACCCGCCCATCGGATGGGCGGGGTTTACTCGCCTCCTGAACCGAACCGGCTTGTTCGGTTGGAAGGTCCTTGGAATCATTTTGTTTGTTAATATCACTCTCTCTCACCGCAACTTTCTCCTCTGTGATTTACGTAGTCTAACGGCAGTAAAACCATTACTCAAACCCCTCAACAAATGTACTGGTTATAAAAAAATCCCTCTCTGGTTTATACTATCACAGCCCGGCAATATCGACAGCGTTCCCGTTGAAGCTGCTGTCCCGCACCAATTGAACCTTACTGTGGGGATGCGACCCACAACCAGTCTCAAACTTTCAAGTCCGGACAATTGGTGCGGGATGCCTTGCGGCACAAAACCAATTGTCTTCAGAAAACTCCGGCGATTTAACCGGATTCCCCGAAAGCGAATTTCCCTGTGTCTTTTGGGCAATTGTCTTCTTGATGGATTGTCCGTGTCTTTCTCTCCCTGTTATCAATTATTACCCGCAGGCCCTATAGAGAGCTGCGTAAAATCGCCCGGCTTAAACTGTTCTATCAGCTCATTGACATCGTTAACGGTAACAGCCTTAATCGCACCGATGTCGTCTTGCACCGTACGATACTGCTCCAGATATATCCAGTTAAATCCCAGGTCAATCAGCCGACCCATCGGCAGCTCGTTTTTAATAACCAAAGCGCTTAATACCTTGTTTTTTGCCTTTCTTAATTCGTCTTCGGTTATGCCGTTTTGGGACAGATTTTGGAAAATACCACTGACGGTATCGAGCACTTTCCCGACATTATCATTGCTGCAACTGATATAACTGTAAAACGCTCCTGTGCCGTCCATTGCCCCGAATTGCATTGTTGCCGCTTCCGCCAATGCTTTGTCAACCAGCTCCCAGAAAAATCGTGACCCGACCTCATCGCCGACGATAATACCCAGAAGCGAAGCGGCAAACCTCCTCGGGTCCTGAGCGGATACACCGGAACTCATCAAACATATATGTTCGCGAGCCAGATTTGATTTTTCAACCCTCTTTTTCTTTTTACTGCCGCTACAGTGTTCTATCTCTCTTTCGACGGTTTGCTGCAGCCACTCGCTGCAGGAATTTGCAGCAATCGAATAGATTTGGTCCCAATCAAAATTGCCGGCACAGGCCAACACTATATTGTTTGGTGCATACTGTCTGGCAAAATAGTCCCGCATTTGTTCAGCCGTCAGATTATTTATGCTTGCTTCACTGCCCAGAACACTATTGCCGCAGGGATGACCGTCGAAGTGCAGGCTTCTGCATTGGTCCATAACGTCAAAGCTCGGCAGGTCCTTATACATCGCAATTTCTTCTTTGATTACATTTTTTTCGATGCTGAAATCATCATCCCTCAGAGCCGGCCTCATCAGCTCTATCCACAGCCCTGTCACCTCGAGAAGATATTCCGGAAGAACAGCGGCATAAAAGACCGTATTTTCCTCACTGGTAAAGGCGTTAAATTGCGCCCCAGTCCTGCCGAACGCTTCATTAACTTCGACTGCGCTTAGCTTTTCGGTCCCTTTGAACAGCATGTGCTCCAGGAAGTGTGAAACTCCGTTTATCTGTTCGCTCTCATCGCGTGAGCCGGTCTTGATGAAAAAACCGACCGCAGCCGATTTGGCGGATTTGTTGACCTCCCCGACTATATCTAATCCGTTCTCCAATTGCTCTTTCTTAAATTCCATACGTTGTCCTATTCGACATTTACCTTTTTTGGGCCTATTGTAACAACGGTAAATTCCTTAAATTTGTTACTACGCAAAAAACCTAACACGGAATCAACGTTGGTTTCCTCGATTTTATCCTTTATTTCGTCCAGGCTTCGAACCCTGCCTAACATATAATAATCGCTTGCAATTGAGCTGGCTCGGCTGCTGGACGATTCGCTGCTTAAAATCAGCGAACTTTTCAATCCGACTTTGGCTCTTTGGATTTCCTCTTCGCTGATTCCGTCGCCCAGTGTATCGAACTGCTGGATTATCACATCGAGTGTTTCCTGAGCCTTATCCGGCGTTGTGCCTGCATAGCACATAATGCCGGCTGCATCTTTCAGGCAGTGATACCTTGCTCCGATTGCATAGCACAGGCCCCGCTCTTCTCTAACCTTCGTAAATAATCTGGCGCTCATCCCGCCCGAAAGAACCGATACCGCTACCCTGGCGTTATAGTAGTCCTCATCGGTTGCTTTGACCGTTTCGGTCATCAGGCCGATATGCACCTGGGCGCCGTCGTTATCTATGTGCGTATATTTGCCAGCTTTGGAACCTAACGTTACCGCCTCAGTGGCTTCCTGCCGCTCAGTCTCAAATAGTTTTTCTATCTGTTGACGAACCGCATCGAAGTCGTATTTACCTGCAACCGCGAATATCGTCTGCGAAAGATTGAAATTGTCATTTATAATCTGCTTTGCCTTTTCAGCCGTCAAAGCCTTTAATTCTGCGATTTCTCCCACGGGACTGCGTCCCAAAGGATTTGGATAAAACTGCTCTCGCAGTTTGAGCATAACCTTCTGCCGCGGGTCGTCGTCAAGAGAAAGCACCCCGTCAATTGCTAATTGCCTGGCTAATTCAAACTGGTCCTCCGCCAGGCCCGGTTTAAGTATAACGTCCGCATACAAATCGAGGGCCTGTCCTAAGTTGCCCGCTTCGAGTGCCGCCCCGATGGCTATATGCGAGCTGCTGACCGAACGGCTGCGAGCTAATCCCAGACCATCAAGTGCATCACCAAGCTGGCGGCTGTTTTTATCGCCGGCGCCTCTGAAAATCCAGTCAGCAATAACACTTCCAGCCCCGCAGCAGCCATCGGGCAGCGAGGCCGCCCCAGCCGGCAGCATAAAACCAAACGCCGCCGACGCAACCCCCTCCATCGGCTCACCAAGGAGTACCATCCCGTTTTTTAAAATGTGCTTATCAAATCTTTCTGCCATCACTGCCTTTTGTCATTCCCACAGCCTTTTTGTTATTCCAACGAAAAGCTTGCCCTGAGCTTGCCGAAGGGCCTGCCCTGAGCGAAGCCGAATGGGCGGGAATCTATACATCAATAGAAACCAGGCCGAATTGTACCAGTAAGCAGAGACGCTTTCAACCGCGAAATTAAAATGCAGATTACGCAGACTTCATCCTGAGTGCAGCCGAGGGTTCTGTTAAAAAACTAAATTAAATCCATTGTTGATAAAATAAACTCTATATGCTATACGCTAAATGCTATGGATAAGCTGTATGGTTTGATATTCGATGTTGATGGCGTAATCGCTGACACCGAGCCGCTTAATGCAAAAGCCACCATCCGAGTTTTCGAGGATATGTTCGGCGTTAAAGGTGTCAAGCCCGAGGATTTTGAAGCTGGCATCGGCAGGGGAGCCGAACGGTATATCCTGGCGGCGGCTGAAGTCCACGCTATGAAACTGACCAACGAACAGGTGAAAGCCGCAGCCGAGCTGCGCGAGCGGTATCTGATAAAAGCAATTCAAGAAGAACCGCTGCCGGCCTTTCCAGGTGTGTTGGAGCTAATAGACAGCGCATTGCGCAGGAATGACTTCCGCCTGGCTATTGCTACGTCCGCATCGCTTGAGCTGTCTCGGGCTATCTTGGAATCTGCAAAAGTCCCGTACGAAAAAATGGTCTATGTCACTGGAAGTGAAATCTCAAGAAAAAAGCCCGACCCTGAGCTTTTTCTTGTTGCTGCAAGGCGTATGAATATAGAGCCTAAGAATTGCGTGGTCTTTGAGGATGCCCCCAGCGGCGTGCAGGCCGCCAGGGCCGCCGGCGCCAAATGTATCGCCGTAACAAATTCCACAAACGCTGCAAACCTTCGCCAAGCCGACTTAATCTGCGACTCCCTCGAGCAGATAAAGCTCGATATGATTTGGGAACTGCTCGACTCGAAATGACCGTTCTTTCGGTCATGCTGAACGAGATGGAGAGATATTTGAAAATAAGACCTGCAGGATAATTATGAAGAAGAGATAATTATGGCTGAACGTATCAATAAGGACGAGTTTGTACGCCGCGTTGCGAAACGTATGAAGGCTAACCAGACAACAGCTCAGGCTTGGGTCGATGCTGTGCTCGATACTATGTACGAAGTTTTTCGAGGTGGAAAAGGAATAACGCTCCCTGGGTTTGGCGGCTTCTATTTGGATAGAAGACGTGATGGCTGTGCCTTCAAATTCAATCCAGGCCAAAAACTACGCGCCCTGCTTGGCTGGTCATCCACCTACAAAGGACCTCTATGATTTCCAACTGCTTCACCCAAAGTCGAGGGACAGTTGAGTGGCAGCCACAAGCGCAGTCCCTAAGGGACATCTTACGGCGCTTGGGGATGGCTGAACTCTTTAATGATAAGCGACCGTCGCCAAGGCCTTCCGCTTTCATAGCCTACGGCGGAGTAAGCTCGGCCTTGACTCTACCACCATCCGCGAGATACGGATTTATTTGCCGGCCCTATTGACTTTCTGCTCGTGTCTTATTATCATTTATTTTGTAAGCAAAAAATACTTCTAATGTTGGAGCAGGAAAAGAGGTATAGATGTCAAAAGTGAGCAAAATAAAAGCAGCAATCGAAGCTCTTGGCAAAGAAGAGTACAGCCAGTTGAGACGCTGGTTCTGCGAAATGGATTGGGAAAAATGGGATAGGCAGATTGAGCCCGACTCAAAGTCGGGGAAACTGGACTTCCTGCTCAATGAAGCTTTCGATGAGAAAGCAAAAGGAAAGCTCTGACGAGATAAAATATGCGAGACATAAAAGAATCTTATGGACGGGTCGGCGATAACGAAGGCCGTTTCGACATCGAGTTCTGGCAACGGCAGGGAGATCAAGCTATTTTCAACGCAGCACTCGACATGATAATGGATTATTTATTGGTCAGACACGGACATGTTGACAAGCCCAGACTTCAAAGAACTGTTGAGTCTTTTGGAAAAATATAAGGTACGCTATCTCGTGGTCGGTGGTTATGCGATAATGAAGTACACCGAGCCACGTTTCACAAAAGACTTGGATATATGGATCTCCACTGATGAGGAGAACTCAAAGGTGGTCTATGCGGCGCTGAAGGAGTTTGGTGCACCCCTTAAGGGTTTGTCACCGGTAGATTTCACCCAAGAGGGATATTTTTACCAGATGGGCAACCCTCCATTACGTTTGGATGTTATGATGTCTATACCTGGCGTGACCTTCAAAACCGCATGGGCAAATCGGGAAAAGGTACAGGTGGAGGATTTGGTCATTCCATTTATATCGAAAGCAGACTTGATAAAATCGAAAGAAGCCAGCGGCAGACCCCAAGATTTGATAGATGCCAAAGAGCTTAAAAAAACCGACAGATGAAATCGGTACTAACATTGGAATCTGTGCGGACCCTATTGACTTACCCAAAGTGTCATTTTATAATCTTTCACCGTAAACGAAGGAGACGCGGATTTTGGAAGTGCATGAGATAGATGACTTATACTCAATTATTATTGAACATTAAACGGCGAAACAAGCCTGGCCGGAAACTTAGAAAAAGACCGAAATAAGTATGGTGTCCCCAGAATTCAGAATTGCGGGTATTTCCGAGAGGGAGGATTCATACATGTCGAAGAGGTCCACAGCCAAGAAGGAACGTGACTCCCAGGCGGCACTCGTTTGCGGCGAGGCTTTCCAGAGGTTGTCAGGGGAATTCATTCCCAGGATAGGCGCAATAAAGGAAAAGTCCTCTCAAGCTATGTCGAATGAATTGGGCGATATGGTGGTTTGCGCGACAAACCTCGGGTTTGCTATCGAACTCTATTTAAAAGCCCTCCTAACGCAATTGGACTTGCCAGTGCCACAAGTGCACGATCTCCGCACTCTATATGACGCGATACCTCAGCCAGTCAGGGAACTTATCGAAAGTGTTTATGACACGGCGTTGCCTGACCAAGTGCGCCAACTGTATGGCCGCGTGAGCTTTACGATCGCCAAGGGCCCGATAGAGGAACCACCACGGGACGATTACACCAAAGTATCACTGGCTCTTCCGGATGTGCTGGCAAGATCGAGGGACCTATTCCAGTCTTGGAGATATATATTCGAGTTCATCCAGCCTGAGGATAGTCCCTATCAAATTCATCAATTCGAGTACGGACTTCTGTGGTGTGCCGCCGAGGCAATCAGGGTCGAGATTACGGTACGCTTGGGCGGGACGAGAGAGGCGCCCCCACCAAACTAACAGGATGGCGAGACCTAACGTACTTTCTCTCCTCTTCGAAGGACGTCTTGTTAACGCCCAGCACCGACGCCTCGGAATTCCGGGGACGCCTTATTTATTTCGAAGCGTTCAGAGGCTGCTCAAGGCTAAGGACGAGTTCCCGCAAATTTTTTTATAATTGCAGAATCCGGCTTGCATTGTGTATAATATAAGTATGACGACTAAAGAAATAGCTTTGAAGACAAGAATTACTCGTCTCGGCGAAGTACTGAGCCGTAGCAGGATTGGAGTTGAAAGATGACGCCGCAAAGCCAACAGATTCTTCGTGAAGCTCTTGATTTGCCGCCAATAGATCGAGCGGAGCTTGTCGAGCAGATATTGGCCAGCTTTGAGTTCCCGGCCCGTCAGGACATCGATGCGGCCTGGGCACAAGAAGCAGAAGAACGCATAGATGCCTATGAGCGAGGAGAGATTGATTCATCGCCTGCCAATAAAGTGTTCAAGGATATTAACCGACAGGCAAAGCAATGAGAATCGAATTTCTCGATCCGGCAAAGAAGGAATTCGCGGAGGCCATAGCTTACTACAACCAGGAGAGCGAAGGCCTTGGCTACAGATTCGCTGCTGAAGTCAGAAGAACGCTATCTCGTATTCGGCAATACCCACACATGCGTGGTCTCCAATCTCAAAGCGTACACGCCGTTGTAGAACATGTGGATTTCCCTACGGCGTTATCTACCAGGCCCGCGAGGATGTGATATTGATTGTCGCGGTAATGCACCTACACAAACGCCCAAATTCCTGGAAGTCCAGATTGCGCGCAAAATAGAAGTGTAAAAGTTACGCGAAGTCGGGGGATAAGTCGATGATGGTTGATGAGGGAAGTTTCTGCGTGATGATTTCTGCGGCGAGGTTGGTCCATCTCTTACAGCCGTCAAGCACAACACTATCGCTGCTTGCTACAATCAGGTCGGTTTTTACCAGTTTTGCATCGGGACTCAGCAGAAGTTCAATCTCCCAGTCCCAATTGTTTTTGCGGGCAAGCTCACCGATTAGCGTTTTCAGTCGTCCGCTGTTGGATACCGGGCTATCCAGCAACCAAAGAGCCTTATCTACATCGATCTCTCCTAAGAACTCACCTATAAGTTGTACAGCCGGTATAGTTTCAGTAACTTTGCGGTATGTCCCGTGTATGCTTGCCAGGTCTCTAAAACAGCCGTCACGTCCCTTAAAAATCACACCGCCGCTCATCGCCGCTTCAACCGTTATCAACACATTGTAGCCGTCAATGGCAATGGATTGTCCCGCAATGCTTTCCAGCGCGACACGGTGCTCGTTTCGGGAGGCAAGCTGCTCATCGGAGCAGGCGCTGCGCATAATAGCCAATCTTTGCCTTTCAGTAAGCGAGAACCTGTCACCGACTAATTTTAGCGCCCCTTTTTCCGCATAACCTCTCGTCAGCAGAAGTGAAAAATCGGCAGTCGCCATTCGCAATTTAGAAATTGCATCGGCGGCAAACAGCTTTTCGTCCGCCGGATGCGGCCCTCTGTGTGTTCGCTTATCAGGCATTAAGAAACTCCTTAATCCCGTTATATTCTCTCGCCTTTCTTGCGGGCCTCGTTGATTTGTTTTAGGCTGCGGTGCTGATACTCGCGAAGTGACTCAATCTCGTGTTTCTTCAAAAGCTCACGAACGCGAACACCGGGTTTGACCGCCTTAAACAGCCACCACGGCGACAAATCTTCGTCGCTTAGATTCCGCTCAACCTCTATCTCGTCCTTATGCTCCTCAAGCATTTTTTTGACCTTTTCCCGGTTGAAATCATGGTGGGCGAATGTCCGGTCCAAATCCAGCGTCGCAATGAATTGTTTCGGGCAGGGCTTCTCAACATTCTCGAAAGTCTTGCCGGTAATATCGATTATATTGCCCGCCCCAACAGGCACAATGTAATAGTGATAAAGTATTGCGTAGGCGTTTAGTGGCGAGCCGCCGCCGTAGGCGCTTGGCCAGAAAACTATATCCGCATCCAGAGCATCACACTCACGCCACAGCTCTGCGAAGTTAAGGTCGAAGCACGTCAGAATGCTTATCCTGCCGAAATCGGTCTCGAAAACTTTTACTCCCTCATCGCTGAGGTGTAATCCTTCGCCCCAGAACACAAAAACCTTCCGATAGTAACCGCCTATTTCGCCTTTGCGGTCGATAAAAACCGCCGTATTGTATTGCTTGTCCTCGGCCTGTTCTCGTATCGGGCAGATAACGTACATATTGTACTGCTTGGCCAGCTTCGCCACGGCTTTCGTGGTCGGCCCCGGAATAGGCTCAGCCTCAGTGCCGGCGAACTCCTCAGGAAGACAGGCAATGTCCACCCCGTTCTTTCCGGCCGTATGCAGGTGCTCAATCGCCAGCTTTAGCTTGACTTCGTGCTCGCCCCCGAAACCGATACAAATCGCCGCCACCTTGACCTGTCTGCCGGGCAGTTTTGCTCGGTCCAGTTGTGGGATAACCTCTGCGTCTTGAACCTCTTTTGCAGAAACCGAGCCGCCTAAAACCGCAACAAGAAGGCAGGTAACAGATAATATGAAAGTTCTCATTGTTTTTTCCTTCATGCTCTAAAATTCTCACTTTGCAAACTCAAGTCTCCCCGCTCATGGTGATTTTTGCCGTACTTGTTCCGGTAGTCCAGTGTACAGACATCGGTGGCAATGTCAAAAACAAATTGACATATTCACACGGTCTCTTTACTATCGAGTTAGAGTAAATCTCGTTATTATTTAGCCGGCGGTTTCGACCGCCGGCTTACACAATACGATATATGCAATAAAAAATAAAATGCCAAGTCACAACTTAGCACATATAAAGGTAGATGATTTGGAAATCATCGGCTATTCGGTCGCAGGCGAGGAAACCGTAGTTGCAATGCCGCAGTTGGATGTCTGCTTCGACGTCGGCAAGGCCCCCGACCAGATTATTCCCATAAACCATATTTTGCTTACGCACGGCCACATGGACCACGCTGCTGGTATCGCATATTATCTCTCGCAGCGAAATTTTTGCGGAATATCCCCCGGAACAATTTTGGCTCCAAAAAATTTATTGGGGCCGATTAGAGACATAATTGACGCTTGGTCCCGGCTCGACGGAAATAAAGTGCCCGGCAAGCTCATCGGCGTAAAACCAGGCGACGAATACCAGATAAAGCCCAATCTCTTTGCAAGGGTATTCCCGACAAAACACTGCAAAGGCTCTGTCGGCTACAGCGTAATTGAGAAGCGAAAAAAGCTCAAACCCGACTACATCGGCCTGACAGGTCTGCAAATAGTCGAATTAAAAAAACAGGGCGTTGAAATCGACTATCCCCTCGAAATCCCGCTCGTTACTTATCTCGGTGATACGCAGTATGTTGACTTTTCGCAGTTAAAATATATCGTCGAAAGCAAAATTTTAATCGCCGAGTGCACATTCTATGAAGGCGAGCACTCCGGCCGCGCCGAAGCCGGCAGACACATGCACATCGACGAATTTGCTGCCCTGCTCAACAAGCTGCAAAACGAGCACATCATAATCACACACATCACTCAGCGAACCCCAATGCGCGAAATCCATAAAATACTAAAGGATGCCCTGCCGAATGATAAGTACGACAGAATCACCCTCCTTATGGCCAAAAGAACAAGATAGCTTTCCTGTGGTTACCTTGTAATACATGAAAAATTTGGTATATTATACGGAAACAATATAAGTCATAGTTAGATTTCAAGATGACTACAATTCAGAAAAATGTCGTTACGACTTGTTCGATTGCGGCGCTCTTTGGATTTGCATTATGGTTTTACTATGAGCGGAGCTTCGAACCAGCAATAGGAATTATTGTTAGCATTGGCGGCTTGTCGGCGTCACATTGGCCACGAAAAAAGGCAAAATTCCGAAAACAACGATTGTCCGGTCGTGTAACATTTGATTACAGCAAGAATAACAGTAGGTACATTATTGGTAATGACGAGCTCAAGTTCGAAACAGCATGGTCAAAAGCCAGTGACGACTCAATTCATATATACAATGACCCTGCTTCAATCGAAGGTGTCGCATTAGCCCTCAATAAGAATCGAATATCTGATATTACCAATGCAAGCTCATACGACATGTCTTCTCGTTCACAAACACCACAAGAAGGTGAGATAGTCATTCTTAAGAACAAGTTTGGAAACTTCGCAGCATTGCAAATAGTTGATATTAAAGATAGAACTAAGCTACCTCGAGTAAATTTTTAGACAATGGGTCACGAAAGCGAAGTGTCAAATCGCTCTGTGGATTACTATTAAGTTCGTCGAAAACTTCGGCAATAGCCTGACGTAAAGAACTGGCATTACC